>OGYV01001759.1_pt1 | contig 15525 bp, 11 predicted proteins | sample 1576651 | NCBI WGS metagenome assembly OGYV01 (sample SAMEA3541570, study PRJEB24748) | human gut metagenome | biome: human gut; feature: human-associated habitat; material: faeces | place: China | collected 2012
GTTCCTCCAAAGTCGAAACTTTAGATTTTAAGCCATTTCTGCCGCACAGGTCGCCAGAAATGATTTTCAATGAGGTTAGCACCTCAAACACCATAAAATAAAGTAGACAAAACCATTATGGTTTTGTCTGCAATTTGAGATGGCTACATATTCGTAGTCATTTTTTTTATTAACAAAATATTCATAAATAAAATTCTTCCTTTAAGGTTTATTTAAGAAACTAAATGTATAATGAAATCAACATAAAGGAAAGGGGTAATAAAAATGAATATCGGATTAAAGAAAAAGATAATAAGTATAGCAGCAGTAGTTGCAATTACCGCAACAATCGGCAGCGGATGTGTTTTGGCAAAAAGCAATGATATTACGGTTACATATGACGGTGAAAATATCAGCTTTGACGTTCAGCCTGAAATCGTAGATGACAGAGTAATGGTTCCTATGCGTACCATATTTGAAACATTCGGTGCAAAGGTTAAATGGGACAGCGACACACAGACGATAACCGCAAAGAAAAAGTCAAAGACTATACAAATGACTATCGGCAGCAGTGATATGACTAAGAATGACGAAACATATTCATTTGATGTTTCACCTATAATCGAGGACGGAAGAACACTTGTTCCGATTCGTGCAATAAGCGATATGCTCGGACTTGATGTTGAGTGGAACGAAAAGAACAACACAGTTACAATAACCACTCCGCAAGATGATGAGGACGAGTCTTGGAAAAACAACACAGGAACGGTTGATCTTGACAATGTTGAAGTTACAGGTGACGGTATAAGCGTATCGGATAACATTATAACAATTTCAAAGGGCGGTGACTTTGAAGTCACAGGCACACTTGATGACGGTCAAATTGTTATTGACACCGAAGAAAAAGTTAAACTTCGTTTGTCGGGTATGAGTCTTACAAATAAAAACGGCTCGGCTGTATATGTAAAGAATGCCGACAAGGCTTATATCACTTTGACGGACAATACCGAAAATACTTTGACGGACGGAGAAAATTACACAAGCGGTGATGAAAATGAAAAAGGCTGTATAACATCAAGAGATAATCTTGAAATTAAGGGCAGTGGCTCACTTAGCGTAAACGGAAATTATAATCACGGTATTTTCAGCAGTAACAGCATTGAAATCGGTAACGGAAATATTACCGTAAATGCAAAAAATGACGGTATTCATGCAAATGACACACTTGCGATAAGCGGAGGTACTGTAAATGTTACTGCAGAGGGTGACGGAATTCAAGCAGAAGAAATACTTGATATATCGGACGGTGAAGTGAATGTTACGACAACAGGCGAGGTTAAGGCAAGTACATCTAATGACTTCGGCGGTCGAGGTGAAATGAAAGATTTGTCACAAATGACAGATGATGAAATTCAATCAATGCGTGAACAAATGAATAATAATCAATTTACGCAAACAGAAGAAAGTGACGACAGTGAAGATACTTCAAGCAAAGGTATAAAAGCGGATTGGATGCTTGATATATCGGGCGGTGAAGTTACAGTTAATTCAACAGACCATGCTATTCATTGTACGTCTGATATAAATATTACGGGCGGTACACTTAATTTATCGTCGGAGAGTAAAAAAGGTATATCAGGTCATGGTGATGTAACGATTGATGACGGTGATATAACGATAACAAAATCAACCGAGGGTATTGAAAGTAAGGAGATTTTGACGATAAACGGCGGTAATATTGACATAACTGCAAGTGATGACGGATTTAATTCAGGCGGTACAGGTGCAAATCAAAACGGCGGTTTCGGCGGCGGTACTAATATGCAAGGCGGTCAGCAGGGCGGCAGAGGTCAAATTGGCAGACGAAACAGTAACGGACAGGGCGGTAATCAAATGACACCGCCGGATATGTCAAGCGACCAAAACGGCGGACAAATGACACCGCCGAATATGCAACAAGCCGAGGGTAATGAACAGGATAGTGAACATCATATCCAAATCAACGGCGGTAATATTAAAATAGTTGCCGATGCAGACGGTATTGATTCAAACGGTTCATTGTTCATCAATGGCGGTACTGTTACGGTTGACGCACAGGCAACGGGTGCAGAAAGTGCTTTTGATACAGACGGTGCGTTTATAGTAAACGGCGGTACAATTATAGGTGTAAGCGGCAGCGGTATGGATGAGAATCCGAACAGTTACTCTGCTCAAAACGTAATTTTGGCATACACAACTTCACAGATTTCCGCGGGTGATGAAGTTAAGATAACTGATTCAAACGGTAAGACAATCGCTGAGTATACAGCCGTTAAAGGCGGAAGTAAGATTGTGTACTCATCGGATAAACTTAAAACAGGTGAAATGTATACGGTTTACGCAAGCGGTGAAGAAGTCGGAAGTGCCGAAATTGAAAGCAGTATAACGAAGATAGGAACAAAGTCAAATTCGGGTTTCGGCGGTAGTCACAGACAAAAAACAACGGATAACACAACCGACACAAGTGCAACAAATTAATAAATAAGGCAAGCCATATCGGCTTGCCTTAACGTGTTGGAATGTGAAAAAGGACGCCGAATAACAGCCATCACTCCGACACTGCGTGCTACCTCTCCTCAAGGAGAGGTATTAGTAAGGCTCCCATAGAGGGGAGCTGTCGACATAGTCGACTGATGGGGTGGTAGAGGAACAGAAAAAGGGCGACCAATGATCGCCCTTCCGCAAAATAAAACATCATTCCACAAATTTAAAATTAATAACATCGAAAAGTCCCGAATCGGTAATACGAACTTCGGGGATTACAGGTAGCGGCAAAAATGCAAGTGACAAAAACGGATCGATTTTATCTGTTATATTAAGCACTTTTGCGGCACTGTAAAGGTTATCGTGTTCTCTTGTAACTTCATCGGCTGATTTTAAGGACATAAGTCCCGCAATATCAAGAGTCATTGATGCGATAACTTTACCCTCTGAACAAACTGCAATACCGCCGCTTGTACCGAGAGTATTTACGGCAAGTGCCATATCGCTGTCGTTATCGCCGATAACGATTACATTATGGCTGTCGTGACCGATAGAAGTGGCGATAGCACCGTTTGTAATTCCGTAATTGGTTACAAATCCGATACCCTTTGTACCTAAATTATGATGACGTTCGATAACGCATACTTTAGAAAGGCTGTCGGAATACGATACAGTAACCTTTTTTGTGATAATACTTTCGGGTATAAGTTCGATAGCGTCAAATTTGTCTTTAACATCAGTCTTGAAGAAGTCGGCTGATATTTTCGGCAGATGAACAGTATTTGTAACTTTTGAATTGTCAACTGTTTCGCATTCAAACAATGCTTTACCGTTTTCACATACAAGTTTGCCGTTTTTGTAGACTTGTGATATTGAACTTAAATTCAAATCATCGGCAACGACAATATCGGCAACGTATGACGGAGCGATTGCCCCTTTATTCTTCATACCGTAGATTTCACAAGCGTTAAGCGTTGCCATGATGATTGCGTCAATATTGTTAAGACCGAGTGAAACGGCTTTTCTGATACAGTGGTCAATACTGCCGTCACGAATAATTTCGCCGACAAATCTGTCATCGGTACAAAACGCACAACGTCTTAACGTGTAAGGGGTTACACCCTTGATAAGTTTTGCAACGTCAAGCGAAAGCGTACCCTCACGAAGAAGAATATACATACCTTTGCTTATCTTTTCGGTCATTTCTTCAACGACATGTCAGAAGCGTTGGCTCCCCCTTTGGGGGAGCTGACACTGCATTCGTGGTCGGGTTTTATACCGACACTTGCATATGCGTCAAGCTCATGACCCGAAAGCAAAGGTGCGTGACCGTCAATGATGTCAAGACACAGCTTACCGAGTGTTTCATCATCACCTGAAACAATACCGGGATAATTCATCATTTCACCGATACCGAAGAATTTAGGTGCAAGTTTTTGAGTTGTTTTTGCGTCGAGATTAGCACCTGTATGTTCAAAAGGCGTTGCAGGTACACATGACGGCAACATAAGATTTACGTCAAGCGGAATATTTTTCGCAGACTTTAACATAAATTCAAGACCGTCCTCACCGCATACGTTTGTTATTTCGTGAGGATCGGCAATAACGGTTGTAATACCGTGAGGCATAACTGCCTTTGCATATTCGGACGGCTGCGTCATAGATGATTCAATATGAACGTGCGAATCGATAAAACCCGGCATAATATATTTGCCGGAAACGTCTTGTTCGTTTTCACCGCTGTATGAACCGACACCGCAGATAATACCGTCTTTTATAATAACATCGGCTTTAATAACTCTGCCCGAAAAAACATCAACAACGTTTCCTCCTTTAAGTATTAAATCAGGTGCGATACGTTCCATAGCCGTATCAATATATGTTTTTTTCACTTAATATCACCTCGTACAATTATGATATAGTTATTATATACTAAAAGTTAATAATATTCAAATGAAATGTGAATAAAGTGTAAATTCATATTGTATCAAAAGTGTAAATATTGACTTTGAATAATCGTGGTGATAAAATAGCTGAGTAAATTAACAAAATTTAATATTACGGTGTGTGGGGTGATACACGGTGAAAGAAGAAATGTTTCTTCAATGTTGGGAAATCGTAAGCAGGATAAAGCTGTGGTTTCTTTCAAAGTATCCTTTTGAGGAAATGTTAAGGGGCGATTATATGATGTTGAATTTACTTACTCAGTCCGCAAATGACGGAAAAATGATGACGGTCACTATGATGAGTGACATTTTAAAAGTCAGTCCCGCGGCTATTTCTCAAAGCATAAAGGCTTTGAAGAAAAAAACTGGGTTAAAAGTATATCGGATACAACCGATAAGCGTAAGAGTTATATAGTTCTTACTGACGAGGGCAGAAAAGCATATGATAATCAAAGGAAAGTTATAATCAGAAACTTACAGGAATGTTTCAGAGATGTAGATGAAGCAGACCTTAAAATGTTTTGTGATAAATTAACTAAAGTCGCAGAGCAGATAAGTTAAAAATATAAAGGTGCAGGAGGCAAGAAATATGGGAGATTTTACTTCTGAAAAGGAGCAAAAGCTTTTGGAAAGTGAAGCAGAAGTATCTAACACAGAAGATACAAATGCAGACGAACTCACTTTTGAAGAAACATCCGGATTTTCAGATGATGATGACGACAGTGAGGAAGAAGAAAAGAAACCGAAAAAGAAATTCATTGGATATGACAAGCAAAACAAGAAGTTCTTTATCGGTAAGTTTAAGATAGGCAAGAAATTGCTTATAATTATTCTTGTAATAGCAATACTTGCAGGCATATGTTCGGGACTTAGTATAAAGTCCAAAAACAACAGTGCCGTAAAAGTTATGTATACCGATTCTCCGGTTGAACGCCGAACAATCACTAATACAATCACAGGTTCATCATCTATCAAACCGAATGATTCGTATAACGTAACGACAATCAAGTCGGGCGATATAACAAGTGATACATTCAAAGAGGGTGACGTTGTTAAGAAAGGTGATAAGCTTTATCAATTTGAGGACAGCGACGCTCAAAATTCTTTGAGTACGGCAAAAAATGCACTTGCAAAAGCGCAACAGGCATATGTTGACGCGGTAAAGCAAAAGGCACAGACCGTTTCTTCAAACAATATCGGTACAAAGTCTGCACAAAATGCAGTGACAAAGGCATTAAATTCGCTTAACGATACTAAAAACAATCAATACATACAGTCAAATTCAGCAGGTAAAGTTAAAGAATTATCCGTAAAAGAAGGTGACCATATCAATGCCGGCGCAGCGGTTGCAACATTGTATGACGATTCTTATATGAAACTGAGAATACCGTTTAATGAAGTTGATGCCGAAAGTATTCAGACAGGCGCAGTCGCAACAGTATCTGTTATAGGTTCGGGCGATACGATTTACGGAACTGTTAAAGAAAAATCATCGTCAGCCGTTTCAACAGACGCACACGCTAAAGTTGTGTATGTAACGGTTGAAGTCACAAATCCGGGCGCACTTACAACAAATGATTACGGCAGTGCGGAAATAAACGGAGTTGCTTGCGCAAATACGGCACAATTTGAATATGTAAGCGAGGGAACAATCACATCAACGGCATCAGGCACACTTGAAAATCTTAATATTGCGGTAGGAGATTCTGTTTACAGCGGTCAAAAAGTCGGATATGTTAAGTATGATAATCAAAACTCGACAATGAGCAATGCACAGCTTTCATATAATGATGCGGTTTTGGCACTTGAAAAGCAAGTATTGCAAAACGATACTTTCTCACAGGATTCAAGCATAAAGAACGCACAGCTTGCACTTGACGATGCCGAACTTGGTATTGAAAAAGCACAGGACGCAGTTGACGATTATGTTGTAGAAGCTCCGATTGAGGGTACAGTCGTTAAGAAAAACTCAAAAGCAGGCGATACGATAGATTCTTCAAATGCAACAGATCCGCTTTGTGTAATTTATGATTTGTCAAGCGTTAAAATCTCTATTGATGTTGATGAAACGGAAATAGCACTTATTAAGACAGGTCAAAAAGCTACTGTAACGGCAGATGCGGTAGAGGGTGAATTTGAAGGTGTGGTTACAAAAGTTCCTGTAGACGGTGTAAACGAAAACGGTGTAACAACATACACTATCGAAATTCAAATAGAAAATTACGGTGATTTGTTGCCGGGTATGAATGTTGACGCCGAAATTGTTGTTGAAGAGGCTGACAATGTAATTGCAGTACCTGTAAACAGTGTAAACAGAGGCAATATTGTATTTGTAAAGGACGACGGAACAACTCACGAAAATGATGTTACGGATATTATAAAGGGTAATAAAGATAAATCGGGTAAAACGGACGATAAGAAGAAAGCCGATGATAAGTACGATAAGCCGCAGTCAAGCGGTATGCCGGTTGTAAGCGTCGATACACCGAACGGTGATAAATCGGATGAAATTTCGGTGACTAAAGAAAGTGTACCTACTAATATAGATGTACCTGACGGTTACCGTGCAATTCAGGTTGAAACAGGAATTAACGATACAGACTATATCGAAATCAAGTCAGGTTTAACAGAAAAAGACCAGGTAAGAACGCTTGACACAGAATCGTCAAGTGCGAATGCGTCATTCGGTGATCCAAATGCTCAAGATATGTATGTAGTTCCTAATGGCAATATGGGCGGAATGTCCGGCGGCGGAATGTCAGGCGGCGGAGTCATAATGCCAGGCGGCGGAGGTATGTCCGGCGGCGGTGGCGGAATGCCGGGCGGCGGAGGTATGTCCGGCGGCGGTGGCGGAATGCCGGGCGGAAGATAAAGCGGAGGTGAAGTAAAATGCCTCCATTGGTAGAAATGAAAGATGTTTATAAGATTTATCATATGGGTGATACGGAAGTTCACGCACTTGACGGAATATCTCTTACTATAAACAAAGGCGAATTTGTTGCGATAGTAGGTCAGTCGGGTAGTGGTAAATCTACTTGTATGAATATTATAGGTTGCCTTGACGTGGCAACAAAGGGTGTTTACAGATTAAACGGCAGAGAAATTAATAATTACAGTCAAGATGAATTGTCTGACGTAAGAAATAAAATGCTTGGTTTTATATTTCAGCAATATAACCTATTGCCGAAATTAACCGTATTGGAAAATGTTGAACTTCCGCTTTTGTATGCGGGACTTAGCGATGCGGAACAAGAGAAAAGAGCACTTGCTTCACTTGACAGAGTAGGACTTAAATCAAAAGCGAAAAACCATCCGGCACAGCTTTCGGGCGGTCAGCAACAGAGAGTGTCAATAGCAAGAGCTTTGGCGGGTGATCCGTCGGTAATCCTTGCCGATGAGCCTACAGGCGCGCTTGACTCGCGTACAGGTCGTGAAGTAATGCTGTTTTTGCAGAAACTTAATGCGGAGGGTAATACGATTATTCTTATCACTCACGATAACTCGATAGCGGCGAAAGCAAAACGTATCATTCGTATAACAGACGGACGTATCGTTTATGACGGTCCGGCAGAGGGTGACGTAACAGTAATGAATCAGCACGGTGCCGGCGAAGATGCTCCCGAAGATGAAAGAGCAAAGGGGGCGACTTGATTATGAGTATTTGGAAATGTTTTCAAATGGCAATGTCAAGTATTGTCGGCAACAAAATGCGTTCAATACTTACAATGCTCGGTATTATAATCGGTATTACGGCGGTTATTGCGCTTGTAAGTCTTATGTCGGGAATGACATCGGAAATAACGGAAACATTTGAAGAAATGGGTATTGAATCAATCAATGTTTCAATTCAAGACCGTTCCGCGACAAAGGAAGTAAAGCCTGAAGAAATGGAACAGCTTGCGGAAGAACATTCCGATATTATTGCAGGTCAGTCACCGACAGTTTCAATGCCTGCATTTATAAAAAACGGCAGTGATACAATTTCAACACAGGCAACAGGTGTAAACGAATACTATCTCGGAATGAAAAAGTATAATATTACATACGGACGTGAGCTTACATATGTTGACGTTGAGAGAAAGCAGAAAGTCTGCGTTATCGGTACTTATATAGCAAAAGAAGTTTTCGGCGGTGATGCACTCGGTAAGTCTATTCAAATAACGGGTACGCCGTATGAAGTTGTCGGAATACTTGAAGAACAGGACGACTCGACAGAAAATTCTTCGGATAACTGTGTGTATATACCGTACACTTTGGCGTCATACACAAACCGTACATCAACCGTAAGCAGCTATGTTGTCTATGCGGTTGACCAGGAAAAGGTAGAAGAGGCGGTTTTGCTTTTAGAAGCACTTTGTGATAAAGATATAGGCGACAGTGATTACTATACTGTAACGTCAATGAAGTCTATGGCAGACAGTGTAACCGATATTCTTGATAAAATGGAACTTATGCTTATCGCAATCGCAGCTATATCGCTTGTTGTTGCCGGTATCGGTATTATGAATATTATGCTTGTGTCGGTTACGGAACGTACAAGGGAAATAGGTATCAGAAAATCGCTTGGTGCAAAGCAGAAAGATATACTTTCTCAATTCGTTATTGAGGCGGGTATGCTTAGTTGTTTGGGCGGTGTAATCGGTATTATTGTAGGCTCGCTTTTGGCAATACTGGCAGGTAAACTTTTGGGGATGGATATATTACCGACCCCGACATCTATTGTAGTATCGTTTACGGTTTCGGCGATGATAGGTGTGTTCTTCGGCTATATGCCTGCTAAAAAAGCTGCCAAATTAAATCCGATAGATGCGTTACGTTATGATTAATCGTCCGGATTAAATTGCCCACAGCACATTTTTTTGCTCGGGGCAGTACAAACGTACGGCACCGCTCGCTGCAAAAACGCACTGTGAACAATTTTCTCTCGGACTGAGATTTTCTTGATTTTATAGTATGTACGATAATATTGCACGGAAAGGAAGTAAGTTATGAAGAAAATAATTTCTTTTGTTTTGGCGGCGGCTATGTCATTATCGACTTTGCCTGTATTGGCAGACTGGAACAATGACGAAGATATTATGTCGCTTTTGTCGGAACTTAATATAATGGTCGGCGATGATGACGGCAATTTAAGACTTGATGACAATGTATCAAGAGCGGAATTTGCAAAAATTGCAGTAGCGTCATCAAGCTACAAAGATACAGTAGCAACAGGTTTAAAAGTATCACCTTTTAAAGATGTTACATATACTCACTGGTCAGCACCTTACATAAAGGCCGCTGTATCAGCCGGAATTGCGGAGGGATATGTTGATTCAACATTCAGACCTGACAATACGGTATCATATGAAGAGGCACTTACAATGGTATTAAAGGTGCTTGGATACACAACACAGGATTTCGGCGATTCATGGCCTTACGGTCAAATGGGGCTTGCAAACAGTCTTGAAATTACAAAAAACGTAAATGCCGAGCAAGGCGAGGCACTTACAAGACGTCAGGTTGCAAGACTTATTTACAATACACTTGACACAAAAATCAAAGATAATCAAAGCAAACTTATAACTTCAGTGTTTGACAGTAAAGTTATTGAGGGTGTTACGATTATTGCGTCACACAACGAGGACAGCTCACTTGGTACTGACAAAATCTATACAACAGCCGGAACATTTGAATTTGACGGTAATTTCAACAGCGATTATGTCGGCAGAAAAGGCGATATTGTCGTAAAGAACGATGAAGATTTTGTGTCATTTACACCGCGTGACCAGCGAGTTGAAGAATACACCGTTTCAAACGTAATCGGTTCCGATATAATTCTTGACGGCGATATGTATAACATTAATTCAAACACAACTACATATTACAAGTCACAGGCACTTACATACGAAAATGCCGCAATGCAAGCCGAAAAAGGCGATACATTCAAGCTGTTTAAAAATTCAAACGGTTCTGTTGACTATGCAATGCTTGTTGCAAAAGACAGCGAAACAGGTACGGACAGCTTTGATAAATATGTAATCTATTCACTTCTTTCAGATGCAGTTATATGTTATAAAAACGGCAGTTTTGAACAGATTGATATAACAGACGGCACAACTTGTTACAAAGATAAGAATAAGAGTACATACGGTGCTGTAAAGAATGAAATGGCAATGGGCGACATTCTTTATGTCAAGATGGACGGAAGTAATGTTGATTACGTAAGCTATGAAAAGGGTAATATGGAAGGACCGGTCAAGGTTACAAATTCAAATTGGATCGCGAACTTCGATACAAACGGTTCGACAACAGTAATGAGAAGCGGCAATAAAGTTGACGCGTCAGAAATTCAGCTTAACGATATTATTTACTATTGTAAAGATTTGAATATGGTGCTTGCTTATACGGATAAAGTTACAGGCGTGTACGAAAAGGCGTCACCGACAAAGGATTCGCCGACAAGCGTTACAATTTCGGGTAAAGAGTATTCTGTTGAAAGCGTAGACGCATTTAATGCACTTTCATCAAGCGGAACATTTAAGTACGGTGATACCGTAACACTTCTTCTTGGCAGAAACGGCGAAGTAGCCGGAGTTGTCGGCGGAAGTGAAAGCACATCTTCACACGCAACAGTAGGATTTGTTACGGAAACAGGCAAAAAAGATTTCACAAACCCTGATAATACGGTATATTCAAGTTACTATGCAAAGGTTGTTACACCTGACGGAACAGTAAATGAATATGCGACTTCATCAGATTGCAGTTCGCTTAAATGTGCTGTAGTAAATGTATCATTTACAAACGGTAAAGCAAGTCTTTCAAGAGCAAAGGGGTATGACAACGTAAGCGGTAAGTTTAATTCCGAAAAGAATAAATTTGGCGATTATACCCTTGCAGACGATGTGAAGATTCTTGACACTGCCGGAACTGCAAGCGACGACTTAGCAATGTACACAAGAATTTATCCGCAGCGTCTTGACGGTGTTACGATAAAATCTTCAAGCGTATTGTATTATTCAAAGAATAGAGCCGGTGAGATTGACGAGCTTATATTGAAAGATATAACGGGTGATGCTTATAAGTACGGTGTAATCACTGCTGCTGATTCGACTACTCATACATATACTATTGATATAGACGGTACGCAAAACACATATGCGACTGCATTCTCAACAAATGTAAGAGGTCCGCACAGATTCAGTATGAATCAGACAGGTATTGAAAGTATGCGTCAGCTTTCATCGTATCCAAGCAATATAACTTCGCTTACACGTACAGAGGCGAAAATCAATAATCAAACATATTTGCTTAGTGATAAGGTGATTGTATATCATAAGACAGATGTTAATAAATATCTGAAGATAACGCTTGATGATGCTATAAACGGAAATTATAAGCTTACTGCTTATTACGATAAGGCACAGACATTGGGTGGCAGAATTCGTATAATAATAGCTCAATAAGATGAAAAACAAGCGATGAAAATCGCTTGTTTTTTGCGTAATATTAAAATTTTATAAATTTGACGGCAGATATATTGACATATTAAATGTCAGTGATTATAATAATAGGTAAAGAAGGCTATGTGTAAATTAAAAAAGGCGGTAGAATAAATGAATTCAGTTTTGTATTGTTTGCATAATTTGTCACAAAAATCGCATTTAAGACGTATGGAAAAGTTTACTCAGCACGGTGACACTTCGTGCCTTTTGCATACGATTGCGGTTGCGTATTACAGTATTAAAATTGCCGAGTTTTTCGGTATAAAGTACAAAAAGCGTGACCTTATAAGAGGAGCATTGCTGCACGATTATTTCTTATATGATTGGCATGACGGCGAAAAGGAGAGAAGAATACACGGTTTTACTCATCCTATGACGGCTCTTAGAAATGCTGACAGAGATTTTGATTTGACCGATACAGAACGCGATATTATAAAAAAGCATATGTTCCCGCTTACTGTAATTCCGCCGACTTGCCGAGAAGGGTGGATAGTATGTTTGGCGGATAAATATTGTTCTCTTTATGAAACATTTAAAAAAGAAGCGTACAGAAAGATAAATACAAAGATTATGGGGGACTATGCTGAATTGTATAAGGAGATACAAATGATTTAAACAAGGGGGGGTAAATGATGAGTATTTGCCAATATTTCTTGTGCTTTGCGGTATTTAGCTTTATTGGCTGGGCTTATGAAACGGTATATTACAGCATACAACAAAGAAAATTTGTAAACAGCGGCTTTTTAAGCACTTGCTTTTGCCCTATATACGGCATGGGAGCAATGCTTGATTTGATATTGCTTGGATGGATTGAAAATCCTTTGATACTGTTTTTTGCGGGAATGGTGGTTACCTGCTCGCTTGAATATTTTGTATCGTGGCTTTTGGAAACGCTGTTTCATAAAAGATGGTGGGATTATACAGGTTGGCCCGGTAATATAAACGGACGTGTTTGCCTTATAGGCGGAATTGCGTTCGGTACATTTACCGTTGCACTTATTAAGCTTATTGCACCGGTGACGATTGATATGATTGACAGCGTGAGTTTGCCGGCGTTACATATTATGACGTGCGTAATTGCATTTGTGATGATTGCGGATACAGTTAAGACGGTTAAGAGTATGGATTCGTCAAAACTTTGGTATGTGGAAAAACAAGCCGAATTTATGGACGAGCTGCGTAACGGCAGATGTGTGGGATTGGTAAAGAAAATAAAAGATACATTTAGAAGATAAACGGAGCATTTTTGCTCCGTTTTTGTGTGCAAAAAAGAACCTTTGGCGCGGGCAGATGGTGATATTTCACCGTCAAAGTCCGTATATGCCTCCGGTTCTGTTGGTATTATATAATATAAAAATAATGCTGTCAATAAAAAGAAGATGTAGATTGTTGAGAAGCGACTGCTACAAACAGTGTAACCACGCCTGACACGTCCAAAACGTCCCACCCACTACATCTTCTATCGGCAGCAAATATTGTATTGATTGTCAACAGTGGATGTAGGGGCGATATATTGGACTATTTCGTTACCGTTTTTGAGTCAGTGATTGGAACAAGATTGCTTAGAGAATTCCACCACATAACTTTTACAGTATTGGTTGCAGAAAGCAGCGGAACACTTATATTTTCTTGTGGTGAATTGATAGTACAACGTAATAATCTGCCGTCCGAATGAAATTCAGAAATTAAGATAATTCCGCCTGAAGTGCTGTTTGTGAGTTTAACAGATATATTGTTGCCTTCAATGTTGCAGTTAATATCATGTGTAGGACTTGCTGTAGGACACGTTGTAGCAGTTGGGCTTGTTGCAGGAGTTATTGTCGGATTTGTAGTCGCAGTCGGACGTGGTGTTGGTTTTGGGGTAGAAGTCGGACTTAGTGTCGGACTCGCTGTCGGAGTTGCAGTAGGATTTAATGTAGGTTTTGGAGTTGCAGTAGTCGTTGCTGTCGGAGTTATTGTCGGGGTCGGATGTGGAGTAGCTGTCGGACTCGTGGTCGGAGTTATTGTCGGAGTAGCTGTCGGACTCGTTGTATGAGTAGGACGTGGAGTCGCAGTAGGAGTATGACTCGGAATAGGACTCGGAGTCAAAGTCGGAGTAGGGGTTGTTTCTGCAATTCCGCTAATTTCAAACTCTAATTTATCTGCTGACATATTTGTTACATAAACAAATATGTCGTTACCAATATAAAGTTCTTCGCCGTCACCGACTGCACAATCTGACATAGTTGAGTATTGACCGTTAGAAACGACCTGCATATTCCAGTTAGCGCCTGTAGTGTTTATATTTGAGGGAAAACGTACACCTGTGTTAGCAAGATAGCAAATCAGTCCGCTCTTAAGTGTTACACCTTTTATCAAGTCACCGGTATTGCACGAATAGAGTTTCTTGTTTTTTGTATCATATTTGTTACTATTGTCATCGAATTGACGATATTCCAAATAAAGAGTTTTTCCGTTCGGCAAATCTCGTTTATATGCAACAACTTCATTTTGAGCTGAGGCAGGGTAGAGTGTGTATGTACCGTTTTTATCAATGGTTTTAATTTGATTATTGTCAAGCCAACCGAGCGATTCGCGTTCTTTAACGGAAATATACTGTCCGATAGGGGTTAGATGTTTTGCCATCAGTGACAAATAATACACCGCGCTTGTTTGGTTGGAGCGGTACAAGTCTTTCAAGCCAAGTGCGTGCATGGTTTAGTGACATATTTTACCTGTCGGTAAAATAGGCAGATTATCCTCACCGCGATAAAGCACAAGTCCGTTTACGTTTTCGTAGTTGCACGTTAGCTGTAAATATTCTCCGCTCTGATAAGTATTAACTCCTTCTTGTACTGAAATCATATTTGAATATGAGTGATAGTCCCAAAGAGGTGAATTCCAACCAACCGAAATATTTTGCGTTGTATTTTTGTAAATCACAGTAATTAAATCAATTTTTCCGTCACGGTTTCGGTCAAGGTCGGCAAAATTGTATTGATTTTCTTCTATATCTTTTGGCTTGTTTCCGTTCGTGATTGCGTTTGAAATTGTATTCGCCCAATCAGTCTGTAGTTCATACATTCTGGAATTTTCTTCTCCACTCTCGTAACCGTAAGGGTTTTGGTCATCTTTTTCGGCATAATAACCGCGTGGCTTTGAAAGTGTGAGCGAATTGTTGTTGTCAAAAAGATAAAGCGTTTGCATATTCATTTTCCCGCCGCTTACTGTTTTGAAATAGTCAGCGACATTATATACACTTTTATTATATGTATTGTCTAAAATGTTGCGGACAGTTGTGTCGGCATAAGTGTTGTTGATAAATTCGTCCTCGTCAGAAAATTTCATAAATACAACAAGATTTGTGAAAGTTGGTGCATTTGATTCGTCCGATAAAACCGCACCACAGGGAATAGTCCCGAAAATTAATATTAACGTGGTTATAATACATATTGCTGTTTTAAATAGTTTTGTTTTATTTTGCATTGTTTTCTCCTAATAGTCAGAGGAATAATCTCAGCTGACAAAGTAATTTAGATATTGTTCAACGTCAATCGGTTATAGCGTCAACAACGTCATTAAAGTTTTTCCTTAATAGCTATATTTTTGCAGTT
>OGYV01001771.1_pt1 | contig 15437 bp, 9 predicted proteins | sample 1576651 | NCBI WGS metagenome assembly OGYV01 (sample SAMEA3541570, study PRJEB24748) | human gut metagenome | biome: human gut; feature: human-associated habitat; material: faeces | place: China | collected 2012
TAGTGATGGGTGAAGGTTATAACACTATCGATTCTTATGCACATACACTTACCACTGACTGGCAAACCTATACGGGAGAGTTTAAAAAAGGTACTTTTGACCGTTGTTTTATTCAGTTTTCTGCTGGTGATGAAGACAAAGTTTTAATTGATGATATAAAGATTGTTCGGATAAAAGAAATTATTCCTACGCCTAAATCGTTGGAAGCGACTGATCTTACGCGGGAGGGGTTTACGGCTCATTGGGAAAGCAGCGAGCGAGCCAAAGACTATTTATTGAGCGTGTATAGTAAACGATTTCCTGATGGGAAGGCTCCGAAAACAGTGAAGGAGACTTTCGATACCGTTAATTGTACCGACTCGTTGATTAGCTCTGATAATCCTCAATATCCCGAAGGTTGGGTTGTCGATGTCGTTACTCATGGGACTCGTCATGTGTATACAGATGAAGGCAATTACAGTTCTGCTTCGGTTGCATTGGCATTTGATGCTACGGGAGACTCTATCGTAACTCCGTTGGAAGATGATCCTATGGATAGCTTTTCGTTTTGGGGTAAAACTATGCTTTCTGGAAATAGCTCAAAAATTCATGCTGAATATTTTAATGGAGTAGAGTGGAAGGACTTGGGTTATTCTTTTGCTTCTTCGCTTCAAACGGGGCGCTATATCGATCTTACCTCTTCTCTACCGTCCGATTGTTATCGGGTAAAGATATGGTTCGAACAGAAGAATAACGGACTTGTCGCTATCGATGATATTTCTTACAGTTGTATGCCTGTCAGAGAAAATGTATATGTTTTCGAAGATAAGAATGTAGGGAGTGTGACGTCTTATAATGTGGAAGGCTTAGACGAGAATTTGGATTACTATTATTATGTAAAGGCTTCTTCGGAAAATGGAGTGCAGTCTGAACCATCTGACGAAATCGCTGTAATAGGATTGGTCGCTCCTGTTGTGGCTGCCGCTACCGATGTAACAGAATCGTCATACACGGCACATTGGGAAAAAACACCTAAGGCCGAGGGGTATAGAGTGAATAATTATAGTGTTTATACGGCGAGAGAAGACGAAGAATATGTTGTTTTGGAAGAAGATTTTTCGAAAGTAACGACTTCGGCTACACCAGAAAATCCAGACGAGTTTGAGTCGAGTTCTCTTGTGATTCTAGATGATTATACTTTATTGCCCAATTGGTTATTTAGCGGCGGACTTCGTTTGGCAAACGGTATGCTTGGAGGGTATGGTTGGCAGGCGACTCTTCAAACGCCCGAACTGGTGCTGAATAACGATACCGTATTCGAAGTGACAGTAACAGCATGGGCAAAGGTTTCGAGCGGTTGGACCGATTTATATATCTACTCTGAAAACGATACTAAAACACTGACTTTCGAGAAATCGGAATCTAAAACATTTACGGTGGAAATGAAAAACGGTATTGAAAAAGATTGCCTCCGTTTCGCTACCGATGGCGGTGCTCTTTTCTTTATCGATAATATTGTCGTTAAACAAAAGTTGAAAGCGGGTGCTCAGGTGTCCAGATTGGAAAACAGTGTTATTGTGAGGGACCCCGAAACTATTTCGTACTCCTTTACTGGATTACAATGCGGACAGTATAAATATGGTTATGAGGTATCGGCCTATCGTTTGCTGGGCGATGATTTGGTCGAATCGGAATTTTCGGACCGGCAGATCGTGGAATATATTCCTTCGGGGGTAAATTTACTCTTTGCATCTGGTGCTAAAGTTTATGCCATAGATGGAAAGTTGTATGTGCAAGCCGAGGTTCCTTCTAAGATAGAGATTTATTCTATTTCGGGAATGTCGGTATTAGAAGATTCTGTCGGGGTAGGAGAAAACCAATATGATCTATTACCCGGATTCTATATTGTGAAAGTCGGGAATAGAACAACGAAAGTTCTGGTGAAATAAATACTTCCTGATAATAGATCGGCCCGGAAAACCGGGCCGATTTTTTTGTTTAAATCTGTAAAAGAAAAATCGAAATCTTTTGTTTTTCAAATAAAAAACGTACCTTTGCAGTCCGATTATTACCCAAATTTGAGAAAATTTGAATAGTAGTCATGTCTTCTTTGGCCGGAAGCATGAATGCTATGTGTATGTTAAGTATTTAATAATTAAAAGAATAAGCAGTGGATACTTTAAGTTATAAGACCATTTCTGCAAACAAAGCGACCGTTAAAAAAGAATGGGTTGTAGTTGATGCAACCGATCAAGTTTTGGGTCGTATGTGTGCAAAAGTTGCTAAAATATTGCGTGGTAAATACAAACCGTGCTATACTCCTCATGTGGATTGTGGCGATAATGTAATTATTATCAATGCCGATAAGGTGCAATTAACGGGGAAAAAATGGACGGATCGGGTTTATTTGAACTTTACAGGTTATCCCGGTGGTCAAAGAGAATTGTCTCCTGCCGATTTGATGAAAAAAGGAGAATCGAGATTATTCAAACGTGTACTGAAAGGTATGCTCCCCAAAAATAAATTGGGCGCTCAATTATTGAGAAACGTTTATATTTATGGAGGAAGCGAGCATCCACATGCAGCACAAACCCCTAAAACAATAGATATTAACACCCTTAAATAAGTAATATGGAAGTAGTTAATGCATTAGGCAGACGTAAAGCCGCAGTAGCACGAGTATTTGTTTGCGAAGGTTCGGGTGTAGTTACGATAAACAAAAGAGAGTTGGCTGTTTATTTCCCCTCTTCAATACTTCAATACATTGTAAAGCAACCGCTTGAAAAATTGGGCGTTGCAGAAAAGTATGATATTAAAGTGAATCTGAATGGCGGTGGTTTCAAAGGACAGGCCGAGGCTCTTCGTTTAGCGATTGCCCGCGCATTGGTGAAAATCAATCCCGAGGATAAACCTGCTCTGAAATCGGAAGGCTTCATGACTCGTGACCCGCGTACCGTTGAACGTAAGAAACCGGGACGTCCCAAAGCTCGTAAGAGATTCCAGTTCAGTAAACGTTAATATGCGACGGCCTGAGGCCGAAGATATATTTGTGTTTAGTATCCAAACCGCAAGGACTTTTCTTTTCATAGGGAACTACCTTGTGGTTGTGTAAGTAGAATGTAAACAAATTAAACAAAGAAAAAATGTCTATTACTAATTTTGACCAGTTATTGGAAGCCGGTGTTCATTTCGGACACTTGAAAAGAAAATGGAATCCTGCTATGGCTCCTTATATTTTCATGGAGCGTAACGGTATCCACATTATCGACTTGTATAAAACCGTAGCAAAGATCGACGAAGCCGCAGCTGCATTGAAATCAATCGCTAAATCGGGTAAAAAAATTCTGTTCGTCGCTACTAAGAAACAAGCCAAACAAGTTGTTGCCGACAAGGCTTCTGCTGTGAATATGCCATATGTTATCGAGCGTTGGCCGGGTGGTATGTTGACTAACTTCCCTACGATTCGTAAGGCTGTGAAGAAGATGTCTACCATCGATAAAATGGAAAAGGACGGAACGTTTGACAATTTGTCTAAGCGTGAAAAATTACAAATCTCTCGCCAACGTGCCAAGTTGGAAAAGACTTTGGGCAGTATTGCCGATTTGAATCGTCTGCCTTCCGCTTTGTTCGTTGTCGATGTTTTGAAAGAACATATTGCCGTGCGCGAGGCCAATCGTTTAGGTATTCCCGTATTTGCTATGGTAGATACCAACTCGAATCCGAACGATGTAGATTTCGTTATTCCGGCTAATGACGATGCTTCGAAATCTATCGAAGTGGTTCTCGATGCCGTATGCGGTGCTATTGCCGAAGGTTTGGAAGAACGTAAGGCTGAAAAAGTTGATGCTCCTGCCGAGGGTGAGGATGCTCCTGTTAAGAAAGAACGTAAAACTCGTATCTCTCGCAAGAAAGCCGAAGATGCAGAGGTTGCCGAAATAACGGACGAAGCTCCTGCCGCCGAAGTTAAAGAAGTAGAAGAATAAAAAATAATCAAAGACAAAGAGTGGAGCCTTTTCTTTGACTTCACTCTTTGTTCGTTTCTAATTATAAAAATAGGAGATTAAGTATATGGCTGTTACAATGGCTGAAATCAGCAAGCTACGTAAACTTACGGGAGCCGGCATGATGGATTGTAAGAATGCTTTGACCGAGACTAACGGTGATATCGAAGCTGCAAAAGAAATTATTCGTAAAAAAGGTCAAGCTGTCGCTGCTAAACGCGAAGACCGCGAAGCTTCGGAAGGTTGCGTTTTGGCTGCTGCCAAAGGCGATTTCGCTGCTATCGTAGCTTTGAAGTGCGAAACGGATTTCGTTGCTAAGAACGATTCTTTCGTAGCCTTGACTAAATCTATTCTCGATGCTGCCATCGAGGCAAAAGCTACCGATCTTGAAACCGTAAAGGCTTTGGTTGTCAATGGTACTCCCGTCGCTAACTTGATTGTCGATGAAATCGGTAAAACCGGAGAAAAGATGGAGCTCGGTTACTACGAAGCTATTTCGGCTCCTTATACCACCGCTTATATTCACCCGGGGAATAAATTGGCTACGATTGTAGGTTTTAACCTCGCCGATACCGATTATCAGGTAGCTCACGATGTGGCTATGCAGGCTGCTGCTATGAGCCCTATCGCTGTTTCTCGTGATGAAGTTCCGGCCGATGTGGTAGAAAAAGAACTTGAAATCGCAAAAGATAAGGCTCGTCAAGAGGGTAAGAAAGAGGAAATGCTCGATAAGATTGCTCAGGGTCGTCTGAATAAATTTTATCAAGAAGTTTGTTTACTTGAACAAGCTTTTGTGAAAGATCCCAAGCAAACTATTCAACAGTATCTTCATTCAAGCAACAAAGAACTTACAGCTGTTGCTTGTAAGAGAATTACTCTTAATGAGGAATAACGATAAATTTTTGATAAGAAAAAGCCGTATCTTTCGATACGGCTTTTTTATTGTGGTAAATTGGGAATCAAGATTGTTATTTTTCTGTTTTTGGTTTCTCGGAATCCCTGTTCGAGCGGTGAATTTCCATATAGTGGCTGGGCGACATACCATAAAACTCTTTGAAGCTGTTTGAGAAGTGAGATAACGAGGAGAATCCGGTGGCATAGGAAACTTCTGAAACGCTCAAATTTTTGCATGATAACAACCAAGCCGCATGTCGTAATCGCGTCGTTTTTATGTAATCACTGGGGTTTTGATTGGTGAGCTGTTTTAATTTCCTTTGTAGTTGAGAACGACTGATACCGATTTCTTGACTGATCGTTTCGACCGATAAATCTGATTCTGCTATTTTATTTTTTACAATGTTTTCCAGTTTCTCCAAAAACTTTTCGTCTGTTGATTTTATATTGGTTACTTCTTCTTTGATTTCATTGAATTTACCCTCGTATTTATTTTTCATAATACGGCGTAGTTCTATCAGTTTGCGGATTCTTATTTTCAAATGCTCTATATTGAAAGGTTTGGGAATATAAGAGTCTGCGCCAGCTTTTAGTCCTTCAATGCGTTGTTCTATCGCTGTTTTTGCAGTCAGCATAATGACCGGGATATGACTGGTCTGTTCGTTCTTTTTGATTTTATCGCACATTTCGATTCCGTCCATTTCGGGCATCATAACATCTGAAATGATACAATCTGGATTTTCTTTGATGGCTATTTCTAGCCCTTTCTTACCATTGCTCGCTTCGATTATCTGGTATTCGGTTGATAGGACTTTGTGGATATAATTTCTAATCTCTTGGTTATCTTCGACAACCAAGAGTTTTGGTTTGTATTTATTTTGAGGGGATAAGGTGTTTGAGGAGGTTTCATTTGAGAAGAAAGGTGCGACAGAAGTCTGTACAAGTGTAGCTAAGTTACGATCGGAGTGTTCCAACTTTTTCTCTTCTTCTTTTAGGTAGCTTTCGTCCAAAGGAAGAAGGACTGTAAATGTGGCCCCGGGTTGTTCTGTATCTTCTACAAATATTTTTCCATGATGTATCTCCATTAAACTACGAGACAAATGTAATCCTATTCCTGTGCCCATTTTGATTTTATTGTTTTCGTTGGGAACTTGATAGAACCGGTTAAAAACCGTTTCCCTTAGTTCTTTCGGGATTCCACAACCGGTGTCGGAAATACGGATTCTGAGGAATGACTCAGTCGTATCGACGACCATTCCAATTTTCCCGTTGGTCGGGGTATATTTAAAAGCGTTGGAAAGCACATTGAAAATGACTTTATCTAGCTTTTCCTGATCGATCCATACAAAGGGCAAATTGTCGACAATGTGAACATCGAACGATATATTTTTTTCTTGGGCAAGGTGTTTAAAGGAGCCGATGATTTCCTGAATAAATATGTTTACATCTGTTTCTTCGGCTAATAATTTTACTTGTCCTTTGTCGAGTTTACGCATTTCCATAACTTGATTGACCAATCGTAAAATGCGATGCCCGTTTTGGTCTATAATTTTGTAGGTTTCTTTCAGTTTTTCATCTGTCGTGTTTTTGATAAGTTCTTCTATCGGAGTTAAAATTAAAGTAAGAGGGGTACGTATTTCGTGAGAAATGTCGGTAAAAAATTGCAGTTGGGACTGCATGATTTTACTTTCGTTTTTCTTTTGCAGGTCTTCTTTTTTTCGGAGGTTCTTGTTCCTAATATTGATATATGTACAATATGCCCCAACGAGAATGACGAGAATATAGATACCTTTCGCCCACCAAGATAACCATAACGGAGGAGTGATGACGATGTCTATTTTTCGGCTGATCGGTTCGGTATGAGGTAAGTGGGCTTTAATATATAAGGTATATTTCCCCGGTTTCAGGTTTGTATAAGTTACGGTATTGTTTCCGTTGGGTAAAGTCGTCCATGTTTTTTCAAATTCGTCTAGTTTTGCTTGGTATATGACATTGTTAGGGTTGTTATATTCCAATGCCGAGAATCCGATGGAGAAATTTTTTATATTATAGTTCAGACGAATTTCGTCGGAGTAATCGATAGACTTCTTTAAGATGGAGCCGGATTCTCCGGGAATTACTGGTTCGTTGTATATGAATAGATCGGTAAAGATAAGGTTCGATAAATTATAGCTGGGTTGGCTCTCGAAGGGATAGAAGAAGGTAAGTCCGTTTATCCCTCCGAAAAAGATTTCTCCGCTTATTGATTGAAAATAAGCACCTCTTCGAAATTCATTGTTTACCAACCCATCGGAAGTATAATAATTGGTAAATTTGTTTCGTTGAGGGTTGTAATGAGATAACCCGTAATAAGTACTTATCCAAAGGTGATTTTGTGCATCGATCTCTATTCCGCTGATGGCTGCATTGGGTAGTCCGTCCTTTTCGGTGTATTGGAGGATTTTTCCTGTATTCGGATTAATATAATTGAGACCCCAGTTGGTTCCTATCCATACACCTCCTCGATGATCGACTTTTAGGGCAAAAATGTTGTTATTACTTAGTTTTCCGTTTTCTGCTGTATAATCTTCAAAACTTCCATTGGACATGTCATACCGGCTTAATCCGGCTACACTTGTTCCTATCCAGATGTAGTTGCTATCTATGGCTATGGCGTTGACAGAATTGCTGAGTATCTGGTTTTTGGATTTCATGAGGTCATAAAGCAAGAAATCGGCGCTTTCGGTTTTCGGGTTATATTTACATACGCCGTGCTCATTGGTTCCTATCCAAAGGTTGCCCTTTTCATCTTCCGCAATGGCGTTTACATGTTTCACCTCGGTGTTGTTACAACGCAAATTCTTTTTTTCAAAGCGGTTGGTGGATTCGTCGTACAGATATAAGCCGTATAAATAGGTCCCTATCCAAATTCTTTTTCGGGAATCCTCGAAGATGGATAAGACGACATTGGCGGGGAACTTGCCGTCTTTATAATGAGCTTTTACTTTTCGGTCGGCATTCAGTCTGTATATGCCGTCTCCATCGGTTCCTATCCAGATATCTTTTGTATGGTCTTCCAGAATTGTCAGTATACATTCGTTGCCAATGCTTTTGTTTGTGTAGAAAGGATTAAAGCCTATGTTTTTGAATATTTTGTCTTTGAGCGGAATCATCAATATCCCTTTTTGATATAAGGCGACCCAAATGTTATGTTGCTTATCCTCGAATATGCCGTGTACTTTGGCTTTTCTCATGTCCAAGTTGATCAACTCCGATTCGTATGTCGTAATCGTTTTGTCTTTGAAGTTATATCGTTTTAGGCCTAAGCCGTCGGTTCCTATCCAAAGATTCTTTTTGCTATCGGTGTATAGAGTATATACCATTTCAACGGAGGGTATATAATTCCTTTGGAAAGACCGTTCTTTGAAATCAAAAGCATCGATGGTCCCATCTATTGTTGCAACCAGTATTTTCCCGGAAGGCTCTTCTATGATGGAAAAAATCTTGTTGCTCGATAATGTGTTTGGGTTCGTCGGGTCGTGAGAATAGTTGACAATGGTATGATTATCGACATTCAATACACTTATACCATTGTCTTGTGAACCTATCCAGATATTTCCGAATCGATCTTCATAAATCGTATTTATTTTATTGCTGCAAATATTACTGTTGGTCTGCATGTAATATACTGCATTCATGGAATTCTCGTTGATGCGGATAATCCCTGAACGATTGGTCGATAGCCACACGTTTCCTTTACTGTCTTCCGTAATACATTTTATATAGCTGAAATTGGTAATGTTTCGGTAAGAAAGGTTTACTTTCTGAAATTTACCGGTTTCGCGATCCAAGATTTGTACACCATCGGTCGTCCCTACCCAGAATCTTCCTTCTTTATCCTCCAAAACCGATAACACCGAATTGTTGGCCAATGAGGTCGAATCGTTAGCTATGTGGGTGAAGGTATTAAAATCTATTCCGTTGAAGACGTTTAACCCATTTTCTGTACATATCCAGATATATCCTTTCTTATCTTGGTAGATGTGATTGACATGGCTGTTTGAAAGTTGGTTATTAGAACCGAAGAATTTATCGGTATCGGCTTGAACTAATATAAAGCAAAATAAGGAGCATATAAAGAGAAAAAGCCTTTTTGTATTCATAATGTTAGCAGGCGCTTAAAATTGAACAAATTGAAATCTTTGCGTATTAATGAATTGCAATATAATGTGAAAGTAGGAAATGTCCGAATAATGGGAGGCAGACTAGTTTTGTCCCTCTTTCTATTGACGCAAAAATACAATTTATTTTCGAATAATATAGCTTGCAAATGGGAAGGCTACATAAATTTAATCATCTGCAACATTTACGCAACCGGCAGCGCGTTTGCAAAAGGAGTATCTATGAATTGTGCAACCCGTTTAATGTGCGAATATCTACATTTGTATCGATGTGTAAATGATATATTTCAGTAGGGAGAATATAAAATTTGAGCCTTAAAAATTGATAAATTAAAAAAGATATGTGGAGTTTCCCAAAAGCAATTTTTTGTTTGTGCCTGCCGTTGGTTGGCTGGCTTTCGGCTTGTAACGAAACTAAGAGTGTGACAAATTTTGCGTGGACTGTCTCGGACGAAAGGGCTTCGGCAGAATTGAAAGATTTTTGTCATAATTTAACTTCCCGTTTGGAGGCTGGTATAATGCTTGGACATAAAGATGCCTTAGCTTACGGCAGCATGTGGTATAATCAGCCGGGACGATCCGATGTAAAAAGTGTCTGTGGCAATTATCCTGCGGTCGTAGATTGGGATTTAGGCGGGATAGAGTCGGGTTCTGAATTGAATGTGGATTCTATACCGTTTTTTCGTATTAGACAATATGTAGAGCAGGTGTATCGTAGGAACGGTGTGACGATTCTCTCTTGGAATCCATCTTTATCTTCCTTATTGCGGAAGGATTCTCTTCAAAATGTGGTTCGTTCGGTATTGTCCGGTAATGAGAGCCGTGTCGAGTATGAGCAGTATTTAGATCGGGTCGCTGTTTTTTTGGAGACTCTGAAAAATAGCGATGGCAGACATATTCCTGTTATCGTTCATTTGTTTCATTCTCCGAATTTAGCCAGTATGGATTGGGGCATGGGACATTGTTCTCCGGAAGATTACGTTCGGTTATGGCGCATGACGGTCGATTATCTGCGGAATAAAAAAAATATTCATCATGTGCTTTATGCATATTCGATGTATGGAATCGTATCGGAAGAGGAAATAAGCCAGTATTATCCCGGAGACAAGTATGTCGATATTGTAGGGTTGAATCTATATCAGGATTTTGAGTCAGATGAGTCGGGCTCTCTTTATAAACAACGATTGAATATGGGGTTATCGGCCATGAGCCGTTTTGCCGAGGCGAACAAAAAATTACCTGCTTTGACGGACACAGGGTCGAAAGGGGTAAAAATATCCAATTTCTTTTCTTCTATACTGGATCCGGTGATTTCTAAATATAAGATAAGCTATGTCGTTTTCGGACCCAATATGTGGAACGAGGAGGAGAGCTATTATATTCCCATTCCGGGGCATCCGGCCAGTGAGGATTTTTCTAAATTTGCGCATAGTCCTCACATTATTACTTGTGAAAAGGCAGATTTGATGTAAAATTAAATAGTGAAAAGTATGATAGTTAAAGAAATGAAAAGAATGGCTTTGTGCCTATTCTTGCTTTTGTTCGCCGGGAGTGTTTGGAGTGCGGCGAAGGGAGATAGGACGGAGCAGAGAGTGGATTCTGTTTTACGTCTGATGACCTTGTCGGAAAAAATCGGACAGATGAATCAAGTATCGAGTAAAGAGGATCCTACCGGACAACTTACCGAGTGTTCCAATGAAGAAGAGCTGATTCGTTCGGGTCAGGTCGGGTCTATGCTCAATGTCGTAGGAGTTGAGCGTACTCGTCATTTGCAGGAAATCGCCGTAAACGATACGAGGTTGCATATACCTCTTATATTTGCATTGGACGTCGTTCATGGTTATAAGACGATTTCTCCTGTTCCGCTGGCCGAGAGCTGCTCATGGGATATGGACTTGATAGAAAAATCGGCCCGAGTGGCAGCCGAGGAGGCTACGGCCTCCGGGATACAGTGGACCTTTGCACCGATGGTGGACATTGCCCGTGACCCTCGTTGGGGACGTGTTATGGAAGGTTCAGGAGAAGATCCCTATTTGGGTTCGGCAATCGCGAAAGCTCGGGTAAGGGGATTCCAAGGAACGGACTTATCGGCATACAATACGATGGCTGCTTGCGCCAAGCACTTTGTGGGCTACGGGGCCGCAGAAGGAGGTCGGGATTATAATACGGTAGATATTACACAAAAAAGTCTCCGGTAATTGTATTTGCCTCCTTTTTCGGCAGCAGCTGATGCAGGTGTCGCGACGTTCATGAATTCGTTCAATGAGGTGATGGGTGTACCTGCGACCGGTTCGACTTATTTGGTTCGGGATATATTGAAAGGAGAGTGGAATTTTCCGGGTGTTGTGGTTTCGGACTGGGGCTCTGTGGCGGAGTTAATACCTCACGGGGTTGCCGAGGATAAGTGCGATGCTGCCCGGTTGGCTGTTACTGCCGGCTGTGATATGGATATGGAAGGATATTGTTATGTATCGTCTCTTGAAAAATTGGTTCGTGAGGGAGTAGTTTCAGAATCTTTAATCGACGATGCCGTGAGACGTATTCTTCGGTTGAAATTCGATTTGGGCCTTTTCGATGATCCGTATCGTTATTGTGATGCAGAGCGGGAAAAGGCAGAGATACTTTCGGCAGAACATAGAAAGGTAGTTCGGGAGATGGCCTGCAAATCTATTGTGCTTTTGGAGAATAGAGAGGGTATATTGCCTCTGGACAATCGCTGTAAAAATATCGGAATCGTAGGACCTTTGGCTGATAATCCAGATGATATGTTGGGCTCTTGGTGCGCTCGTGGAGACGGTAAAGATGCGATCGGTATATTACAGGGCATTAAGCAAGCTGTCGGCAAGGGTGTAAGGATCTGTTATGCAAAAGGATGTGAAATAGAGGGAGATGACCGAAGCGGTTTTTCCGAGGCGGTACAAGTGGCAGAAAATAGCGATGTGGTGATTGTTTGTGTGGGCGAAAATCGGTTTATGAGCGGAGAAGCTGCCAGCCGTACCCGTTTGACTTTACCGGGTGTTCAACGGGAGCTTCTTAAAGCAATCAAAGAGACAGGGAAACCTATTGTACTGTTGTTGAGTAACGGCAGGCCGTTGGTTCTCGATTGGGAGAAAGAAAATATAGGTACTATCGTAGAGTGTTGGCAGTTGGGTTCCGAAGCTGGGAATGCGATAGCCGATGTCCTTTTCGGGAAGTATAATCCATCGGGTAAACTCACTATGTCTTTCCCCTATAACGAGGGTCAGATACCGGTGTACTACAATGCCAAGAGTACGGGACGTCCTTATGTTCCCAATGTGCGGTATGTAACGCGGTATTTGGATTGTCCGAACGTGCCTCTGTATTCGTTTGGATATGGGCTTAGTTATACCCGCTTCGAATATGGAGAATTGAAACTGGATAAGGATACTATGTTTCCGGGCGAGAAACTTCGTATCGATGTATCTGTCGCCAATGTGGGAAATTATGACGGGGAAGAAACGGTTCAGTTGTATATCCGGGACGTTTGTTCGAAGATAACTCGTCCCGAAAAAGAATTGAAAGGATTCAAAAAGGTCTTTTTGAAAAAAGGAGAAAGAACCAATATCTCGTTTGAATTATCATTGTCCGATTTGGAGTATGTACTTGCAGACGGAAGTCGTGAGTCGGATCCCGGTTTGTTTGAGGTCTTTGTCGGGGGAAATCCCGATGAGGTGAAAAAAGCGGAGTTTATTTTAGTTCAGGGAGATAAATAAAAAGATTCGTATGAGTCTGAAAAAACGAAAGCCGGATTTTCAAAATCCGGCTTTCGTTTTGAGGTTAAAGTTTTTATTTATTGATAATCTTGAATGTTTGATGATTGGCTTTAACGATGTATATTCCTGTGGGGAGAAGGCTTAAATCTATGATTGGTTCTTGTGTGGATATAACTTGGTTTCCTACACAGTTAAACACTATAACCGGGGTTGTCAGTTTACCTGTGATATAGAGTATTTTTTGTTTGACATTACAGGACGTTACTGTATCATCTAATTTTTCGATGTGAGTCGATACGGAAAAATCTATTTCCAGATTTATATCATCTTCGTTTATAGCGATTGTATATGAATTTTGGCTTTCTTCATCGGGATTAATTTCTTCTCCGTTTAATTTTACTGTGGCTGCCGGGGTCACGGTGAACGTAATGCTTTCACCTTCATAGGCCTCGATAGTTGTCCCATCTTCGATGGAATTGTTTTCGGATACAAGCCCGCTTCCATTGGCCTCTATCGTGCCATTACTTTTGACAGAGATATTAACCTTGTGAGTTAGGTAATCCAATGTCATTCCGGCTGTGCTCCATGCGGCATAGGCGTCGGCATATTTTTTAAGTACTTTTACCGTTGTATTGGAGATTCCAGATGCAGCACCGAATGACCGATCTCCTAATTTGGGAGCTGTTTCTTTCCGGCAAGTGAAAGTTCTTGTCGGGTTTCCTTCGACAAAAAAGGCCAGATTTCCTATGTTGGCTATGTTCTCCGAGAACGTGAAGTCGGTAATGCCGGTTCTGTCGAATACTCTTTCTTTGATGTCGGTAACAGACGATGCTATTTTGTTAATAGTTAGTTTCGAACAAAATTCGAAAGCCCGTACGCCGAATCCTGTTAATTGATCGGGTAGTTGGGATATCGTTATTTCGGCGCATTTCGAGAATCCGTATTGTCCAATTCGAGTTAAGTTCTCGGGTAAGGAATTTAATTTCAGTTTCGCACAGTTTTGGAAGGCATAATCATCGATATTTTCTACGAGTCCCCAGTTTACGGTTTCCAGATTTATACATCCGTCGAATGCATATTTCCCGATTTTAGTTAAATCGGTAGGGAGAGACACGATTTTCAAAGTTGTCATTTTCTGGCATAACTTGTCCGTGACACTGTTGTCGATAAATGTTATACCTGTTATATCCAATTCTTCGAGATGATCTTTAAATGTGGTTTTAAGATAGGTAGCATCGGTGTTATCAAGCGATTCTCCAAAGATGGACAGTTTTGTGACCGATGAGATATCGGCTCCGTCGAGGGCCTCTGTTATTTCTGTTTCCAATGAACCGACAGTCGCATGAGAGATCGATAGTTCTTGTGCGGAGATAGTCCATGAACTGCCCATCAGGAACAATGTGGCAGCAGCAAATTTTACGTTTATATTTATCATGATACGAGAATTTATGAAATTGAAAAATGGAAGAACCACTTAAAATATTTAAGCGGCTCTTCCTGTTTCGGTGATTTATTAGAACAATATTACTTTTTGAGATTCAAAACGATTACCGTTGTTTACCGTGAAAATTAGAACTCCGTTCGGTATTTCCAGTTCGGATTTGTTAATCGTAAGTTCATCTTTCAGAGCTGCGTTGTAGATAGTACGGCCATCGAGCAGAACGATTGACAAGTTCAAAGTTTGGTCGGTTAGGTTGCGGACGATAGCTTCGTCGCCATTCCGATAAATGACGAACGAGGCTTGTTTGTCGGCTGTTATTCCGGCGATACCCGATGTGCTTCCATATTCAAATGAACCGATGTCCTTACCGTCGACCGTAGCCAAGCCTCTAATATCGGTTGCGGGAATGAGTTCCTTATCGAATCCTTCCATTCCAGAGGTACTGGAAAGGCCTTTGTTGATGAGGATACTCGATTCGTCGGTAATAGGCAAGTAAGGTACATAATTGTCATCTTGCAGACGAGGAGTCAAGCCTAATTTATTTAGTTCTACCGCATCTAAAACGACGTTCCCGTATTTTTCCTTTTCGGCGTTCAATGCGGGATCGTCCATGTTTTCACCCAATCCTCCTACGAAAACATTGTTATAGGCGATCAGAGGGTCTCTTTCTCCGCAGACATTCGAGGACATGATCGTAAAGTCTTTGTCGTTATAGAATATATTGTTTATGATTCGATAGGGAGTTTCGTAAAAGAACGGAATGGCAACCGCTTTGGTTTTGTAGAACGTGTTGTTTATGAGATTCATCTCGAAATCTTCTCTCACATTATTGATATAAATGTCAGAGGCAGCCGGTCTTACGCTTGGACTTACTCCCGGCTCATTGTCTTTGAATACACAGTTTGTCAATTCGAAGTAGTTGACGTTGGAGTACAGAGGCGTGTATTCCGAACCCCGATAAGCATAATGGAATCCGATGATGTCGCCTTTTGCATCGGCCTTTGAGATGTTATTGGTGAAGGCTGTATTTCTGATAATTAGAGCACCCGGTTCTTCTGCGTTATTGGGTAGGCCGCAGTGGTAAATGATAGCTGCGCCGCCATATCCTCCGAAGATGCGGTTTTCGTCGAATACACAATTGGTAATCGTTACATTCTTGCCGCAGCTGGCGATGGCTCCACCGCTGTTATTCGCTTCGTTGTTGATGAAAGTGCAGCTGTCTACGATC
>OGYV01001772.1_pt1 | contig 15435 bp, 10 predicted proteins | sample 1576651 | NCBI WGS metagenome assembly OGYV01 (sample SAMEA3541570, study PRJEB24748) | human gut metagenome | biome: human gut; feature: human-associated habitat; material: faeces | place: China | collected 2012
TATGATAAATGGTCCAAAAAGAATTTCGGAGGTATTACTGGAGACCTGGCTGGATTTTTCCTGCAGGCAGAGGAACTGATATGTCTGACGGTAGTGGCATTTTTATTGAGAATAATGTGAAAATATCTGAACTTGTAAAAATAAGTTGAAAACAGGGTTCATAAGCATAGGAGAACCGAAGGAGAAAAATCGAATGATCATGGTCATTGGAGGAAGATGTCAGGGAAAGTCTTCCTTTGCAAAAGAACATTTTGAAAATAGGGTACAGGAAAAAGGAAAAACTCAGGAAGATCATCAGAAAGATCCAAAGGCAGATCACTGGGCAGATGGGGAAACATCCACCTGGGAAGAATTTCTTACTTCCACCTGGTGCCGGAATTTTCACCTGCTGGTACGCCGGATTTTAAAAAAAGATGAGACATTGGGATTGCCGGATGAGCAGGAAACTGCTTTATTTGAAACAACATCTGCAGGTCTTCACAACTGGAAAAATCTGGCAGAAACCATTTATAACGCCAACCTGGACCGCATTTTAGTTACAGATGAGATTGGTTACGGTATTGTCCCAATTGATCCCTTTGAACGGGAATACAGGGAAGAAACAGGCCGCATCTGCTGTCTGCTGGCAGAAAAGTCAGAGGAAGTCTGGCGGGTCTGCTGTGGGATTGGAACGCGGTTAAAGTAGGGAGAAAAAGGTGCAATTTGCTGTATTTCAATGTGAAACCACGGCAAATTCCATTGCTGGTCGCGCAATGCATGAACAGTAATAACGCCAAATGGTATAAGAGAAACGAAAGGATAGTAACATGGAATGGATACAATTGTGGCAGCTTCATGGGCTGGCCCTTTTAACAGGCAGTATTCTGGACTGGATCTTTGGGGATCCCTATCATTTTCCCCATATGATACGCCTGATGGGAAATATGATAAGCGGATTGGAGAAGAGACTGCGAAAACTTTTTCCTGAAAAGCCACGGTTTGCAGGAATCTGTCTTACCCTGATCATGTGTCTTTTCTGGATCATTATGCCTGGTCTGCTCTTTCATATAACGGGAAGATATCTTGGCCTCACTGCAAGATTTATTCTGGAAAGCTTTTTCTGTTATCAGCTTCTGGCTGCAAAAAGCCTTTGTGTGGAGAGTATGAAGGTATGCAAAGAACTGAAAAAGGGAGATACAGAAGGAGCCAGAAAGGCAGTTTCCATGATCGTAGGCCGTGATACCAGTGTTCTGGACACAGCAGGTATCACCAGAGCGGCGGTGGAGACAGTGGCAGAAAATACCTCAGATGGTGTGATCGCCCCGTTCCTGTTTATGGCCATTTTCGGACCGGTAGGCGGCACTTTTTACAAGGCAGTGAATACCATGGACTCCATGATCGGCTATACCAATGATAAATACATTTTATTTGGTCGGACAGCTGCAAAGCTGGATGATGTGGCTAATTATATTCCCGCCAGACTTTCCGGCTGGCTGATGGTGGCAGCCTCTGCATTTGTAAAAATGGATGTGAAAAATGCAGCGAAGATCTACCGCAGAGACAGAAGAAATCACGCCAGCCCCAACTCTGCACAGACAGAGGCAGCAATGGCAGGTGCGCTGGAGGTACAGCTTGCAGGCAATGCTTACTATTTCGGAAAGCTTTATGAGAAACCAACCATAGGAGATGGAATCCGATCTGTGGAGGTGGAGGATATCAGACGATCCAACCGTCTGCTTTATGCAACAGCGATCCTGGGGGCTGTGATATTCCTTCTGATCGGAAGCGCGGTGCGCATCTGTTTCTTTTTATAATTCCGGTAACAGTGTGCTGATAAGTTGATTTTTGTAATAATCTTGCAGGATAACAGCTTGTTGGTTCAATAGTGGATTGCCGAATAGTAATTAATATAAAACATGTATAGTAAGACAGGAGACAACTGATGACAAAACATATACATGGCGGTGATGTTTATAAATATGATCACTGTCTGGATTTCTCTGCAAACTGTAATCCGCTGGGAACACCGAAGAGTGTAAAGCAGGCGATCATAGACAGTGTAGAGGACCTGAGTGATTATCCCCGTGTAGGATGCGGACCTCTGAAAGAGGCAATCGCAGATTATGAATATACAAAAAAAGAATATCTGATCTGCGGGAATGGAGCCGCAGACCTTATTTTTTCCCTCAGCAGGGCATTGAATCCAAAGAAGGCCCTTCTTCCTGCTCCTACCTTTGCGGAGTATGAACAGGCACTGGTCAGTGTTGGCTGTGAGATCAGCAGATATTATCTGAAAGAGGAAAATGATTTCTGCATACAGAAAGATTATCCGGATGTTCTGAAAAGAGAAAAGCCGGATATTATTTTCCTGTGTAATCCCAATAATCCTACAGGGATCACCATACCTCAGGAACTTCTGGAAGAAATTCTGGAAACCTGTGCCATGCAGGGAATATTTATGGTAGTAGATGAGTGCTTCCTGGATTTTGTAAAAGATCCGGAGAAATATACGCTGAAGGGAAAACTGGAAAAATATCCGGGACTTTTTATTCTTAAGGCATTTACCAAAAGATATGCGATCCCCGGTGTGCGTCTGGGCTATGGATTCTGTTCGGACAGGGAAGTACATGACCGGATGGAGGCAGTCACCCAGCCCTGGAATGTGTCTACCATGGCACAGCAGGCAGGAATGGCAGCACTGAAGGAATCAGAATATGTGGAAGCAGGACGGCAGATCATTTTCAGGGAATCTGCATGGATGAAGGAAAAGATGAGACAGGATGGGCTGACGGTATATCCTTCTGAGGCAAATTATATATTCTTTTACGGACCTGAGGATCTCTTTGAAAGATGTGTTGCAAAGGGAATCCTGATCCGGGACTGCAGTAACTATCCGGGGCTGAAAAAGGGATATTATCGTGTGGCAGTGAAGCTGCATGAACAGAATGAAAAGCTGATAGAGGTACTGGAAGAAGTGCTTTTATAAGTATTTAACCGAATCAAGTAAGTCCCCTGCTTCAATTGCGAAAAGCAATAAGCAGTGGGTGGGGACTTGCTTGTATCAGGAGGAGTGCAAGCTCCTTCTGATAAACTGCGGAGCAGTTATTCGGTTATGAGCAAGTAGCGAAGCGGATTGCGAATATCCGCTTGATTCAAGGGAGGCAGCTTTGCAATACGAATTTCTGAAAAACTTTCCAAAACGAATGAAAAATGTAGGCCTGTACGGTGTTCTTATCCAAAACAGTATTCAGAAGACATCCTGGAAACAGTTTGGCTTTCTGAAATTTGATGAACAGATGAATCTTATTTTTGCAGTAATGCTTTATATTATGGAGCAGTCTCTGCGGGAAGAGAACTGTACTATGGATGATATCGGAGCCTATATTGATACCATCAATACCAGGTATCTGGGTAAAGAAATCTCCTATGATGACTGCAGAAAATTAGGAGATTTTGTTGTCAATGTGATCTTATCGAATGAAGGCCGTGCCATGTATTTTGACGGCTATGATTTTGAAGAGAACGATTATCATGTCATGCATATCAGCTATGTGGCGAACCGGATCGTGTATCTGGATCAGGAGGTTCGCAGAACTTCTTATTATCTTACAGACGACGGATACAATCTGATACTTTCCACCCTTGAAATAGAAAATAATATGAAGCTTACCATCCATGAAATGATCTTCCAGATGCATCTGGAAAAACAGAGCTATGATAAGGCTGTGGATGAGATTAAGAATGTTTTTAACCTGATGCGCATCCAGCTTCAGAAGATTCAGGAAGCTATGGGAAAAATCCGCAGAAATGCCCTGAATTATTCAGTAAAGGATTACGAGGAAATCCTTCTGGAGAATCTGGATACGATCAGTGACACAAAAGAAAAATTCCAGAAATACCGGGAACTGGTGCGAAGCAGGGTAAAGAAACTGGAAGAAGAGAACATCAATGTGCGCCGTCTGGGCGAAAAGGAAGAGGAGAACCTGGAAAATCTCCGTATTATTGAGAGCTACCTGAACAGAACCATTGATGAACACCAGAAAATCCTGAGCAGCCATTTTGACCTGAAGGCACTTTATACCAGAGAACTGGAAGCATTGTCGCAGATGTCACTGATCCGGAGATTTTCCATGCGCAATGATTTCTATGATAAAGTGCTGGAGAATCCGTCGGCACTGGGAAATCTGGACTATTTTTTAAGACCGCTGTTCAACCGGGAACCGGATAAGGTTTATAACCTGAATAAAGCCTTATTATATCAGAAACCGTCTGTTAGAAATGAGGACGAGGACACTGAGGAGATGCTGGATTTTGACGAAGATGCATATCTGAAAGAGCAGGAAGAGAAACGCAGACAAAAGCTGAAACGCTATGAGAGCAGTCTGGGATTTCTGCTGGAGCAGGCATCTGAAAAAGGTGAAATTTCCCTTTCTGATATCTGGAAAAACATTCAGGAGAACGAGAAAAATGCAGAAGAAATGCAGCAGCAACTGATTCCAAATGTTGAAATTTTTAAAGAGATCATGGTGGAGCTGATACGAAATAAAGAGATCAATATGGAAGCACTGAAAAAGGAACGAAGTGAATTTATCCAGGATCAGACAACAGATTTTCAGCTCAACGAAATGTTGCTTCAGCTCTCAGAAGAAAGATTTTCAGACAAAAAAATCGGTAAAATAGAAGTATACAGGATAGAAGACGGAAGCACAGTCACCTTTGACAATGTTTTCAGTGAAAATGGCGTGAAAAAAAGCATACGATGTTCCAATATCCTGATTCGAATCATGAGAAACGAGGAATAACAGATATGGCATACGAAGCAGAGGAAATCCGCACCAGCCAGGAGATTTTTTATTATCTTCTGGAGCATCATGAGCTGCGGGAAGAGGACGAGCAGCTTTTATATAAAGCATATACAGAGGAAGAATCCATCCGGAATCTGGTGAAATCCCAGGGAGAGATTGCGGGAAGTAATGTGGAACGTTACGGAAATGTAATCTATCTGATCCCTAAGGAGGAGAACAATTTTCTTGGCTTTTCCAAGCAGCAGCTTAAAGGTACACTGTGTAAATCCGGGGCAACGGACAGGGATTATTATCTGTCACAGTTTGTAATCCTTACGCTGCTGGTAGAATTCTTTGACGGACAGGGAAGCAGCAGTAAATCCAGAGAATATATGCGCGTGGGAGAGCTTATGAACTGTCTTTCCGCCCGCCTGAAGGAAGGGGCAGCAGAAGAGACTGCCACTGAAGAGGATGAAGATGGAAAGAACTCCAAAGATACTGCTGGGATCTCTTTCAAAGTCCTTTATGAAACTTATGAGGCGCTGAAGTCTGATGACAGAGGTTCCAGAATGAAGACAACCAAGGAAGGCTTTATCTACAATATTCTGATGTTCCTTCAGAAACAGGGACTGATCGAGTATGTGGTGCAGGATGAGATGATAAAAACAACCAGAAAGCTGGATAATTTTATGGACTGGAATCTTCTGAACCAGAACAATTACCAGCGGGTTCTGAGAGTACTGGGGGTGGTAAAAGATGAGTAAGATTAATGCAGTGCGTCTGATCAACGTGAATTACAATAACAATGCATATCGCATCAGCGATGAAACTCTGCACTTTAATGGAGAAAGCACACTGATCTCTCTGCAGAACGGCGGTGGGAAATCTGTTCTTGTCCAGATGCTGACTGCGCCCTTTGTGCATCCAAGATATCGCAATACCAAAGACCGATTATTTGAAAGCTATTTTACTACCAATAAGCCATCCTTTATCCTGGTGGAATGGGCACTGGATCAGGGTGCAGGCTATGTTCTCACAGGTCTTATGGTCAGAAAATCCCAGGATATGGAAGAGGACAGAAAAGAGAATCTGGATATTATTGGAATTGTCAGTGAATATCAGAGCCCCTGTATTCAGGATATCCACCACCTTCCTGTAGTGGAAAAGGGTAAAAAAGAGATGATCCTGAAGAATTTCAACTCCTGCAGACAGCTTTTTGAAACCTACAAAAAAGACAGGGATATGAAGTTCTTCTATTATGATCTGACAAACTATGCTCAGTCCCGCCAGTACTTCAATAAGCTGATGGAATACCAGATCAATTATAAGGAATGGGAAACTATTATTAAGAAAATCAATCTGAAGGAATCCGGACTGTCAGATCTTTTTGCGGACTGCAAGGATGAAAAGGGGCTGACAGAAAAATGGTTTCTCGAGGCTATTGAGAGCAAACTGAATAAGGACAAGAACCGTATTAAAGAGTTCCAGTCTATTCTGGAAAAATATGCAGGACAGTATAAGGATAACCGTTCTAAAATTAAGCGAAGAGACACAATCCGTCAGTTTAAGGAAGAGGCAAATGGGATTCAGACCCAGGCAGAAGAGTATCAGAATGCGGAGACAGAGGAAGGAAAACAGCAGAATAAAATTGCCTGGTTTATCCATGATGTAAATGGACTCTTAAGCCAGACTGAGAAAGTCCATGATCATACAAAAGAAGTGCTGGAAAGTCTGGATCAAAAGCTTTCCAGAGTAGAATACGAGGAACTTTCCAGCCAGGTCTATGACTATGAGGAAGAGAAGAATCTTCATATCGGAAACCGTGATATGATCGATATGGAGCGTGAAAATATTCAGGTGCAGGCAGAACAGACAGAGAAGAAACTTCATATCCTCCAATGTGCCAGACAGCAGGATTCTGTATCAGAAGAAAAAGGGGAACTGGATCTTCTCAGGGAGAAAATCGCAGTTGCCAGACAGCAGGGAGCTGATCTGGAACCGGAGAGAAAAGCACTTGGCCTGACCTTGAAAAACATTTTTGAAGAACGTATTCAGGATAACAGACAACAGCAGGAAAACCTGTCTGAAAATATACAGAAAAAGGGAAAAGAAGCACAGGATGAGGCGAAAAGATCCGAAGAACTGGAAGAAAAGATCCGTGACTGCTTTGGCAGAAAAGGAAAACTGGAAAGTCAGATAGAATCCTATATCCGTCTGGAAAACCAGTATAATGCCAAGTATCAGGAAGAATTAGTACGAAATATTCTGGGAAACTATGAAGCAGGAACACTGGAAATCCGTCGTCAGATGTACGAACAGGAACTGCAAAAAACAGTGAGGGAACGTACAGAAAATCAGAAGAAATGGGAAGCTGACAAGGAGCTGATCCGCCGTCAGGAGCGCAGTCTGGAGGATAAGAAAGAGGCCCTGATTCATAAAAAGTCAGAGACAGAGAACCAGGAACATACCTATCAGCTCTATCAGAATGAACTGGAAATAAGGAAGAATATCCTGAAATATCTGGATATGGAGGAACGCCATCTTCTGGATACTGACAGGATACTGGAGAACTCTGGCCGAAAGCTGCGTGAACTGGAGGAGCTGCGGCGGAATCTGGAAAAGGAAGAGGATTCTCTGGAAAAAGAATATTTAAGCCTTACCAGCGGAAAGATTCTGGAGCTTCCTGAGGAGCTGGAGAAAGAACTGGATGATTTGGGAATTCACACAATTTATGGTATGGAATGGCTGAAAAAGAACGGATACTCCCAGAAGAAAAACCAGATGCTGGTTCGTAAGAATCCATTTCTGCCATATGCCCTGATCCTTACCCGACAGGAAATCGAGAAGCTGGGACAAAACAACAGAAACGTCTGCACATCCTTCCCTGTGCCTATTGTAGAGCGTGAGAAAATAGAAGAATTTCAGGAAAAGTACACAGACAAAATCGTAAATTTCCCAGGAATCAGCTTTTATATTCTGTTTAATGAAAACCTCCTGGATGAAGAAAAGCTTCAGGCAATGATCTGGGAGAAAAAGAAAGAGCTGGAGAAGCTAAATCAGGCTGTGGATCAGCGCAAAAAGGAATACGCAGAGTATTTTCAGCGTCAGGAAACACTGAAAAACCAGTCTGTAACAAAAGAAAAATGGGAAGAAATCCAGGAGCTTCTGAAAACTTTTGAGGAAGAGAAAAAAACTCTGGAAAAGGATATCCGTGATGCAGCACAGGAGCTTGACAGCCTGAAAACAGCACATGAAAAGCTACAGAATCTGCTCATAAAATCCGCTGCAGAAATTGACCGTCAGAAACAGCGCCTGGAAGATTTTTCCCAGCTGGAAAAAGATTATGCTTTCTATGAAAATAATCGAAATGAGCTTGAAAAATGTAAAAAGGATGAAACTCGTTTCCGGGAAAACCAGAAGCTTGCAAAAGACAGACAGGAAAAGCTTCTGGAGGAGAAAATGACTCTGGAGCATAATCTGAATATGCTGGAGAGAGAAAAAGACAGACTGGATGAAAAATATACCAGATATGCGTCATATGAGATGGACAGCAGGGAGTCAGATGAAGTCAGGAAACAGCAGAGTCAGCAGTTTGGATTTGACAGCATGTCTACAGAGCAGATGGAAGCGCGTTATGAGGCAATCACCTCTGTTCTTTCACAGGAGCTGAAGAATCTGGAAGAACAGGAGAGAAGGTCTGCCGCGCGTTACCAGAGGGAAAAGGAAGATCTGGATTATCTTCAGAAAAAATATCACTTAAAGCCTGAACAGTGGTCCGGTGTGATCTATGACAGAAAAGAAGAGTCACATCAGGAGGGAGTGCTGGAAGATTTTCGCAGAAAGATCCAGACAAAGGATATGCAGTGGAATGATGCAGACAAAAAGGCAGCAGTGGCCCAGAGTAAGATCAGCGAACTGACAAAAAGGATTCATTCTGTCTGCGGTATGGAGAAACCTCTGCCAAAGGATGAGATTCAGGGACAGGATTTTCAGGCAAGGAAAAACCAGCTTCTTTATGAGAAGAAAGAAGAGAAGAAGCAGGAGGAGTTTTTAAGCGGAAAGCTTCGCAGCTATGAAGAAAACCTGACTGCTTTATCAGAGTATAATGAACTGATTCCTGTGGATGCAGAAGACCATGAGCCGGTTTCGGAGAACCTGTCTGCGGAAGAATTAAGAAATTGCAAGGGAATCCTGATCAGAGATTATAATCAGAAAATGCGGGATACCAGACAGAAGAAGGAAGAACTGGTGCGGACACTGAATAAGATTGTCCGTATGGAAAACTTTCAGGATGATTTCTACAGGAAACCGCTGGAACAGATGCTGGAGCTTTCCGATGATGCAGTGCGTGTCCTGACTCAGTTAAAAACTACAGTACAGTCATATGACAGTCTGATGGAGAAGTTAGAGGTCGATATTTCTGTAGTAGAGAGGGAGAAGGAACGTATCACAGAACTTCTGGAGGATTATGTCCGGGAAATCCACAGTAACCTTGGAAAAATCGACCATAATTCAACTATTACCATCAGGGAAAGAAATATCAAAATGTTAAAGATCCAGCTTCCGGACTGGGAAGAAAATGCAGGGCTTTACCGTCTGCGTCTGGAAGACTTTATTGATAAGATCACTATGGAAGGCGTGGAACTTTTCGAGAAAAATGAGAACGCACAGGAGTTTTTCGGCTCCGGTATCACTACCAGAAATCTCTATGATCAGGTGGTAGGAATCGGAAATGTACAGATTCATCTTTATAAGATTGAAGCCCAGAGAGAATATCCGATTACCTGGAAAGAGGTTTCCAGAAACTCAGGCGGAGAAGGATTTCTGTCTGCATTTGTAATCCTGTCCAGCCTTCTGTATTATATGAGACGGGATGATACGGACATTTTTGCAGATAAAAATGAGGGAAAGGTTCTGATCATGGACAACCCGTTCGCACAGACCAATGCCTCCCATCTGCTGATCCCGTTGATGGATATGGCAAAAAAGAGCAACACACAGCTTATCTGCCTTACCGGTCTGGGCGGAGAGTCCATCTATAATCGTTTTGACAATATATATGTGCTGAATCTGATCGCTGCAAGTCTGAGAGGCGGTGCCCAGTACCTGAAAGCCGAACACAAAAGAGGGAAAGAACCGGATGAGCTTGTCACTGCGAGAATTGAAGTGGGGGATCAGATGGAGCTGTTGTTTTAAGAAAAATTACAGCAATCATTCTGTGTGTCATATTATTATCGTTGCAGGTTGTGATTGCGAGTGCTGAAGATATAAGAAAGAATATTACGGTATCACATGAGCCGGTCTGTGTGATGCCGTATTTTTATTTGTCCAGAGAAAAGAATGAAAGATTCTTTTATGTTTTATTTTGCTCTGGATACACTAACAACAGCTATCAAAATAACATTGACAGAGCTTAAGAATAAGAATAGAATATAATTAACAAAAATAACTTAACTGGTTACAAATATTTAAATAGAAGGAGAGAGGTTTATGCTATATGAATTTTTGAAAAACAATTATAAGGAAGCAGAGCCTATATTCTTTTCTGATATAGTGATTAAGGGAATTACAAAATCTGCAGTAAACCAGCAGTTAAAAAAGTTATGCAATGAAGGAAAACTGCAGAAATATGAGAACGGCATTTATTATTTGCCTAAGAAATCACGATTAAAAACAAGTGTAGGTGTAAATGCAGATACGGTTGCCAGATACAAATATGTTTCCAGAGGTGGGAAAGTAGATGGCTTCTATTCGGGAAATACATTTGCCAATCAGTTGGGAATTTCAACGCAGGTTCCCAATAAAGTTGAGATTGTCAGCAACAATATGGCTGCAAAAGTAAGAGAAGTTCCAATTGGAAAGAGAACATTCATTGTAAGAAAGCCAGTGGTTCCGGTAAATGAAGAAAATGTTTATGTGCTGCAGTTACTTGACTTATTAAAGAATCTGGATGTGTATCTGGATGAAAGCTATGATGTGGCTCATGATAAAGTATCTCAATTTGTGCGGATACATGGCATCACAAAAAAAGACGTGGATAGTTATATAAGAGAGTTTCCGATTGCAATATTTAAATATTATTATGAATTGAGGTTGGATGATGTATTTGCATAAAGATGATAAGGAATTGTTGAGGGATATTATTGTAACGGTATCAGAGCGAACGGGCATAGATGAAAGTATCGTGGAAAAAGATTATTATGTGACAATGATATTAAAAGAACTTGTACAGAGAAATCCCAATGTGGTGTTTAAGGGTGGAACATCCCTTTCCAAGGCTTATCATGCATGCTATAGACCGTTTTTCAGAGGATATTGATATTACATTTGAAGAACATTTGGGAGAAGCCAGAAGAAAGAAAATCAAATATCAGTTATTACAACCAATTAGCGAAGATTTAGACTTAGCAATTGATAATTGGAAGTTTATTGAAAGCGATAAGGACTATAATCACTATGATTTCTTATATGATTCAGTTTGCTCAGAAGATAAAAGAGGTCTGCGACCATATGTGAAGCTGGAGACAGCATTGATGTCGTATTCTTATCCAACAGAAGAAAAGGAAATTACAAGTATAATATTTGATTGTCTCGCAACAGAAGAAGCGGAGATTTTGAGAGACTATGGGTTAGAACCATTTAAGATGAAGACACAGGCACTATCCAGAACAATTATAGATAAAATTTTTGCTGTGTGTGATTATTATATGGTAGGAAGAGCAACGAGAAATTCCAGACACTTATATGATATCTTTAAGCTGAAAAATTATATTTCAATAGATGATGATTTCAAAAGGCTCTTTGCAGATGTTAGAAAGCACAGATCAGGCATGGATATTAAAATAACCCCGTCTGCCAGGGAGGATGTTGATCTGCTGGCTGTAGCAGAAAAACTCATAAGAGAAGATTTTTATGCTGATGATTATGCTGATTCAACTATGAAATTGATTTCTGACAATATTTCCTATGAAACGGTAAAGCTGAATTACATTGATTTGGTTAGAAGTATATTACGATAAGAGAAAATTTTCTCTCGAATTCTGTTGAGAATAATGCAATTTCAAGTCAATTAATCATAATAAACGGGGGAACCGCTAAACAAAAGTTTTTCAGGTTATAGGAGAACAGTTCGAATATATAATCGGCTGTTCTTTTTTTAGCGTTAAAGCGGCGAGGTTTTTCTTGTGTACAGTGGAATGTAGGAGTATAATGAAATCAATATTTTGCACAAATTTACAATCTGTAATGGAACGACGATCGGCAAAGCAGATGAAAGTCTGTGACGCAAAGCTAAAGGGCCTGTAAAATGGCAGCCAGTTGCATGAAATGATGTGCGCTGTCTGTGAGACGGTGTTTTTTTATGTTATAGGAAATTACTCCGTAATGTTCCTATAACATAAAAAAGCCCTCCGGGCAGGATCGCACTGCGACGGAGAGGAATTATGTCGCTGAAGCGACCCTTCGCAGGCGAAGAATCCTGCAAGCAGGGATGTTATTTCATAAACGGAACCATAATGATTTTATCGGAGAAGAGAGAAAAATATGAAAATCAAAAAAGTACAAAGTGTATGTCTTATTTTGGCATGTATAGCGGCAACAGGACTTATAGGGTGTGGGAAAACAGATGAAACACCAAAGAAGCACGAAGCAATTACTTTTATGGCTCCTTATCTGGAAGTGGACAGCTTTATAGAAGAGGTGCATAAAACATATCCGGAGATTGAGCTTGAAGTAGTCCCGTACAGCGGAGCAAACACAACAACCTGTCTGCAGAATATGTTAGAGGCAGATGATCTTCCGGACATCTGCACACAGACTTTTTATAAGCCGGATGTGGTGGATGTCAGTGATAAGATGATTGATCTCTCCGGATACGATTTTACAGATAATTATGTGGAATCACGTCTGAAAGATGTATCCGATGATGGTGCACTTTATATGCTTCCATCTTTGTACAACTGTTATGGAATCACTTATAATAAAACACTGCTTGAGAAAAATGGCTGGAAACTGCCAACATCTTTTACAGAGCTTGAAGAACTTGCAGACAAAGCAAAAGAAGCAGGAGTTACGTTAAGTATGGCACAGATTCAGTACCCTGGTTCAGCCTTTCAGTATATATGTAATATTGCGGATGCGGGATTCCTTAGTACCATGTCTGGAAAGCAGTGGCAGAAAGATTACCTGTCAGGAAAGGCAAATGTAAGCGATACACCAGGCATGATGGAAAGTATGGAATATATCCAAAAGTGGAAAGACCTTGGGATGCTTGACTGCAGCAACAGTGATCCGGCAGATGATAGCAAAACAAGAGAAGATTTTATAAAGGGAAACTCACTGTTTCTATTGGGACCACAGAATGGCATTATGGACGCAGAAGATACAATGGATAAATTTGGTCTGATGCCATACCTGTCTGAAGACGGAAGCAGGAATGTATTTATTTTAAATGTAAACCGTTATTATGGATTGAATAAAGAGCTGGAGAATCATCCTGAGAAACTTGAAGACGCATTAAAAGTCATGAAGGTATTGTCTACGGTAGAAGGAACCAGCGCCCTGTATCCGGACAGCACATTAAAAGCAGGACTACTTCCTTTCAAAGATGCAAAGGCAGATGACACCTTTTATGCAGATATTTCAGATATGATCAATGCAGGGAATACGACACCGTTTATTTATGCTGGATGGGAAAATACGATTGTAAATACCGGAAACAAAATGCTGGAATTCATGCAGGATAAGGCATCAATAAAGGATGTGTCAGATCAACTGGATGAGGATCAGGACAGCGTGGTAAATAACCAGCCGGAAGTGATTACAACAGTCACAGAGGAAATCTCACAGGAAAGCTGTGCAAAGCTGGTGGGCAGATGTTTTGCCGAGGCGACCGGAAGTGACATTGCTCTTATATCTCTTGGAACATGGATCAGTGGAAATGGTACGAACCAGAACAATGATGGCGTGAGCGGAAAACTGTATGCAAAGAATATTACAGACTATGATATCTGTACCATTCTTCCGACTGGCTGGTCACGGACTATTAATACAATCAGGCTGACAGGAAAACAGATTCGGGCATTGTATGAAGAAGGTTATGATGCAGTTGGTACAGGTAAGAATTATCCATATATGCTGGTAAATCCTGAAGATATGAAACTGGAGGATGGAAAGACTTATCAGGTCGCAATTTCCGGAATCAGTGAAAAACTGGCGTCAGAAACGGAAGTGACAGACAGTGGTATTGTGGGTATGGATGCGGCAAAAGAGTTTTTTGGACAGTTTGAGACTTTGAGTGAGGCAGACGCTGAATGGAAATAAGTGGAGGAGAAAGATGCAGAAGGCAACGAGTTACCGGAAATTAATATTGGGCTGCTGTATGGCTGGTATAGCGATGCTTCTTGCATTCTTTTTCCTGTATCATACTTATATCCGGGATATCATTTATGAGGAACGATTGAACCAGATGGAAGAGATTACCCGTCAGATGTTTCAAAATCTGGAGGATGTGATCGATTCCCACTGGAACCGGGTAACAGAAGAATGTAATTATCTGAGAGATGCAAACGTGCAGACCACAGATGAACTCTGCAAATATATGAAAAAGAAATATGAATTATCAGCATATGCCAGGCAGAGGATTACGTTGATGGCAGTGGATTCAGAAGGTGGATATTATACAGAATCCGGAAACAGGGGACTTTTCCGGGAGCTGGATTATTTTGAGGAAAGTCCTGAAAAGATCAGTTTCGTTTTTGATTCTATGACAGACAATCAGTCAAAGATGGTATTTCTGGATCGTCTGCCGGAACCAATACATCTTCAGAATGGAGAAAAGAAAACTACAATTCTATATTTTGGAATTGTTCAGGATATGGAACAGTTGAATCCTTATTTTGAATGCGATGCATATAATGGGAACAACAGTGTGTATGTACTGGATGATAATGGATTTAAACTGTTCAACAGCAATCAGGTGGAACTGATCAAGGGTCATAATGTATTTTCCGTCCTACAGAAAATGAAGTATCTTCACAATTCTTCCTTTGACAAAACAAAGGCGGAACTGGAAGAAAAAGGCTGCAGTTATTCTAATGCAGTTCTGGATGGAACAGAATATTTTTACGGATTAAAAAGAATGGAAAATGCCGAATGGACACTTATCTTTCTGGTTCCGGCAGAATATGTTGCTACGAATACATTAAAACTTGTCAATTTTGTTATGGTATTTATTGTTATCTTTACGGTTATCGTAGCTGTCTGTGTTATGCTGGGGATTTCCTTTGTCATGTACAGAAACCAGCAGGAAGCGATTCGTGTGGAGCGGGAAAATAATGCCAAGCTGGAAACAGTGAATACAAAGCTGCGGCAGGCAAAACAGGCGGCGGAGGACGCTTTTCAGGTGGCACAGGAGGCGAACAGATCAAAGAGCAGTTTTCTTGCCAATATGTCTCATGATATACGTACCCCTATGAATGCGATCGTTGGTATTACATCTTTGATCAGACATGATGCCGGTGATAAAGGCAAGGTAATAGAGTATGCGGATAAAATTGACACTTCATCACAGCATCTGTTAGGGATCCTTAATGAAGTTCTGGATATGAGTAAGATTGAAGCAGGAAAAACAGTCTTCAAGTATTCTGATTTTTCTATTCCGGATTTTATACAG
>OGYV01001788.1_pt1 | contig 15322 bp, 18 predicted proteins | sample 1576651 | NCBI WGS metagenome assembly OGYV01 (sample SAMEA3541570, study PRJEB24748) | human gut metagenome | biome: human gut; feature: human-associated habitat; material: faeces | place: China | collected 2012
ACTGCCCGTTGACGGACTTCGGGGGAAAAACGAGTATTTTTAGTCATCCTGTTTATCTCTTTCTCAGGAAGTTTAGTCTCCAGGATTCCCGGGGCGGTTCACACAACAAAATGCCTCCATCTTTTCCGGTCTGCGGAAATCGCCCAGACAGAACAAACAGTTCACCTGCACCTGTGTTTCCACACCTTCTGCCACCGTATCAATACCCCACTCCCCTACAAAACTCACAATATGCCGGGATCTCTTTTCACTCATAATGTCCTGTGTGAAGCCTTTGACCAGAAAGTATTTCGGTATGACATCACGGAACATCAGGCTCCGAAATCATCCAGTGCAAATTCAATGCAGGTGTCACGCTCACGGCAAGCCGGAAACCACGAGATAACATGGCTTTAATATAAGCAAATCAGTTCCCCCTCTGATTCAGTATCTCTCTCAGGAGAAACAACAGACCGACAGATTCCATCCTGTTAATGAAATATGCCAACGGAATAATTTATCCCTCCGCTATGTGCCAGCGAACCAGTAACTCAACACCAGATATGTCAAACCTGATGAAAAAAACACCGGATGGATATGGTCCCCCCGTTACTGAGAACACAGAGTAGTCTCTCTACAGATATAGAATCACTGCCCAGACTGAAACTCCTCTATTTTATGTATCTCCCGGTCCAGCCCGGTCATCAACAGCATCCTGAAATCCCTGACGCCCACATTCTCTGCCAGCCGGGCATAATGCCAGTACAACCCCCGTTCACTCTGTTTCAGATTCAGGGGACGGTCTCTTCCTCTCTCAGAAAGGCGCTTCAGTGCCTGTCGTTGTCCGGACGTCAGGCGGAATTTACCGGTACGGGCTGTCTTTCTGTTCAGTGCCATGCGGACAGTTCTTTCCAGGCACGACAGCGACATGCATCCGCTGTACACCGGGCAGATATTTCGCAACACCTTCAGCATTTCCAGCCTTTCCGGCACCAGAACCAGCATTTCACCGGACATTTCTGCCCTCAGTTCACGTATCCAGGACAGATGACGCCCCCAGCCCGTAACAGGCTCTGCACTCAGCGCCACAATAATCAGGTCCCAGCCTTCCCGGACACAGGGATACCCCGGAGGTACACGGTAAACGTTGTGTCCCTGTGCGGACAACAGGTGCCACAGCCCTGTCAGCTCATACCAGCAGGTTCCGGTCAGAAGGATTTTTTGCCTCACACTTACGACCTTCACCACATCAGTACCGCACAGAACATCACCAGTGTCAGTACCAGACATGCCATACAGGTTGCTGCCACACAGACACCAACCACCCACCACATCGGTATTAACACTTTTCGTTGCCGGGCCATCAGAAATACACCACCACCGGTGTCAGATTACCCTGCCAGCGTTTTACCGGCTCCTCAGCACCGGGGAAATTCACCCGCACATCACTCAGGGATGTCACCCAGGCACCGGCAATATGCTGGCTGCCATTCCCCTGTGACAACAGCAACTCAGCGCCCGAAATAAACGCATCAGGACGCGCGGTTAACCCGGCATAGTCCGGAGTCCATTCATAGCCGTTCACCTGCCATAACTGGCGTTTCACCTGCTTTTCGGCCTCCGGCGTCACCTCTCCGCTGACCACGCTCCAGCCCTGACCGGCAGTGATATTGTCCTGCCATGCCAGAAGATGGCGCATCGTGAACGTGATTTCCCCGTAACGCACCTGTCCCCGGGCGAGTTCTCCCCGGGCCGCAATACGGGGAGATGATGGCGCCACCTGAAGTAATGTCACTGACGGCTGCAGCCCCGGACGGGCAGTTGTCAGCGATGTGGTATGCCCGCCAAGAATATAAAAATCCTGCCCTCTCCGGCTTTCACTGACCATCCCACTTTTACCCGTTGTCAGACCGGCCTGCACGGCGTCTGGTGCCCCCATCCGCACAGAACGGGGCTGCCACTGCCAGGACACATCGCGGACATACAGCGTGCCGCTGAACTCCGTCACGCCCACAGCCATTCCCTCCTGCCAGTGGCCCGGAGGAATAGTCAGGGGTTGCGCCAGCACACTGGCTGAAGTCAGAAAAAACAGAGCCGGAAACATACTGATCTTCAGACGATGAATAATATTCAGCACCGGACCGTCCTCCTGCTTACTGGTACTCAATACTTACCGGCAGTGACACCCGCCAGCGTTCCGGCATCATGCCGTTCAGACGTAATTCCCCACTGCCTGCCACAGTCTGTGCACCATACGCACCTTCAACCTGACGCAGGGAGGCATCACTGAAATGACTCACTCCCGAATAACCACTGACTGTCATTGTCTGCAGCCAGGACGGACCTTCACCACTGAACATCTTCTGCAGAACACCCGGAATATCAGAAGCCTTCATGGCTGTGCTTTCACCAGGCAGACCATTCACATTCAGGTCGTCATACACACCGGCATACGCCGGCTGTCCGTCCTTCACATGGCGCAACACCCCCGCAGCCTGCATTCTGAAAACAAATGTGCCTGCCCGGACGTTATTATCTCCGGTGACAGGCAGCGTCACCTCCGCTACGCCTGGTGCTGTCCATTCAAGCGAAAATCCCTCAGTACCCTTTCCGTAACTGACCCGGGGAGAAAGCCCCTCACGTCCTGCCGGTGTGGTCAGGGTGGTTTTTCCCAGTAAAATGGTCGCCGGCAGTGCGACCGGAATTGCCTGCTCACCGTCACGAACACCGCGGCTCTGTTTAACCTCCAGACCTTCATTTCCCTGTCCGACTTTCCATACCCACGGGTTACGGGTGCTGGTCACCGGGCCTTCCAGCTTAAGCTCTCCGCTGAAATCTTCTCCCGGCGTGTTCCAGGCCAGTACACAGGAAGGCAGGAGGCTGGCAGCAAACAGAAACAACGTCACCTTTTTCACTTCTCTTCTCTCCTTATATCCCAGCAACCATCACTGTACCGTGACCGTCACATTCAGCCCTGCCTGCCATGCTGCAGGTGTACCCTCCGCCGGCAACCGCAGTTCAAAATCCGACACTACAGAGGCATATGCCGCAGCCAGATTCATCACCCGACCGTCAGCCAGCACCCCCTGACTGATAACCTGTCCGTTATCCACCGCATTCATGTCATTGCCAAAATTCTGATTCATCAGTAACAGGGAAGATAGTCGGGCTTTCACCCCCTGTGGCAGCGTTCCTGACTGTACATCCGTCACACTCTGCCCACTAATCAGAGACATCCCGGCCGGTATGGATGCCCCGTCTTCCTGTCCGCCGACACTGACCGCCATCCCCTGATTCAGGGTGAAAGAAAGCAGTCCCGACAGATTTCCCGTCTCCGGGTCACGAACCGGGACAGAAGCGCGAAAACGTTGCGCCGTAGTGCCACTACCCTCACTTATGGTAAAAGGTTGTCCGTTACTGCTGAAAGTAATAAATGGCGTAAATCCGGGACCACCACGCTCAGCCACCTCATGCAGATGCCCTTCCAGAAATGGTAGTCCCCCTTTATCACGCAAACTAAAAACCAGTTGCCCGTTTTCTGTACGTGCATCAGCAGCATCTACAGCCCAAGTCTGGTTGAGCGAGCTTATCTGCCAGGTCCATTTAGGTGATTCATCAGTGACAAAACCATTAAACTGAATTTCGCCACCATCCAGAATACCAGCTCTAACGCATAATGAACTTAAAAAAAAACCCAAAAGGATTATTAATAAAATATGATTCTTCATTATTATTTTACACCCATATTTTATTGGTGATATAAAAACAAATCTTATGGCCCGATTCAATTTATTACACAAACCAAATCAGGCCATAAGTCAACTATAAAATCACTTTATATCAATACAGAAACGCATGAATTACTGATAAGTAACTGTGATTGGCAGTGATGCTTTCCAGTTAACATCCGATGCTAATGCTTCATTCAACTGAATTGATACATTATCTGATACTTCAAAGCCAGAAACATAGAAAGAATTAAATTGAGCTGATGTATTTGTAAAGTCAGCAGGAGTATCATCACCGAATGTACCTTTTTGCTCCCAATTAGCAAGAATTGTACTATCCATTTTATTTGCTAAATCCACAGGTGCAGTATACAGAGTTTTTCGCTCAGGTGCGGAACTCAAACCACCAAAGAAGCCATCACCTGCTTTAGATGCATACATGTTATGAGTCGATTCGTTTCCAGATACAACTTTAGAGACAACACCTGCAGCAGTCAGTTTAGTAGTTAAAGTACCGATATCCTGATCAGTTGAGCTATCTTTAACATTCAAAGTTAAATCAACCTTACCATACTCAAAGCTATTCCCGAGGGTGGCTGCATAACTAATCTGAGGGGAAATACCAGACTGACCTGCAAACCAGTCAGTAGAACGGATACCTAACACAAGGGAGTCATTAGGTAGCGTGATATCTACAGATGTTACTCCTGATGCAACTGTAGCATCAAGCCCAGTCAAATTAGAACCAGCTTTTACTTCCCAAGGTCCAGTAACAACATCTGGAGTAATAGTTCCCCCCAGATCTACAGAACCATTGAAATCACCATTCGTCCATGCATGTGCCATACCAGATACAGCAGAGGCAGCCACAGCCAGTGCAATCAGAGTCTTTTTCATAAAATAAATTCCTTGATATTTCATAAATAATAAACTGAAATTGGTAATCCTTATTTTGCCGGAATTACCGAAAAACCATCCCCTGCGGATTCTTTTAAAGAACCGAATTTCATTAAACACAGCGTTTAACTCAGAATAGTTTTACGTTATTCCCGTTTAAAAATACGGTAAATCCCTTTACCAATATGCCCCGTTCCGGAGTCACGGATGTATTGCATCTGTTGTCGGAGATGAATCCTCAGTCTTCCACCTGCAGCGCTATCTGCAGATTTCCCCGGTAACTAACCGGGACTTCCAGTTCTGCCGGTGCATCAGTTCTTAACTCAACCAGCTTCTGTGCCTCCGGAACGGTTATCACCACATCCTCACCCTGCTGTCTGGCACTGAGTGCCACTCTCTTTCCGTCAACCATCAGGGCTGTCTTCAGGGTGATGCGGGCTTCCTCGTTATCCGGCAACACCTGCTTCACCGTGATATACGCCAGACCACCTGATGCTGTCCTGGACTCTGCGTTGCGGATGGTCAGGCTACCGGGAAGAAGCGTCGTGTCTCCACTCCGGTACAGCACCGGGTCTGTCGGTGTACGGGTTAGCTTCACTACACTGTTACCCAGCACCTGACCATTCACCACACCCAGATACTGCGTTTTCTCGCGGTATTCAGCAGCCAGTGGTGACTGAATGCTGAGCGCACTCAGGGTCAGGGCGAATGCCATCATTGTTTTCTTCATTTACTACCCCTATGTTCCGTGTTCCGGAGGGCGGCTATTTCTGCTCTGTGGTATCTACTTTCTCAGTTTTTGCTGCTTCCGGTACTGTCGGTTTCTTCTTATTAATTGTCCATGTCTGCAGGCTTCCCCAGTCATTCAGGGAGTCCACTTTCACCACATTTCCCTTCACCTGTACTTCATCACCCGGCATGAACATCAGCAGCTTCTGTGCCGTCTCATTATCCGTGGCAATTTTCTTCCCGTTTCCGTCCAGCAGGCTGCCAATCGCAAAAATGTACGGCGTGGTGTTCACCAGCATAGTCCGGCCATCCGGGCGACTCTGCAGGCTGATGCTTTCTTCTGCCCCTTTGCGGCCTTCAAGCAGTGCCTTCGGACGATAGAACAGCTTCAACTTCGTGCGCAGCGCCACTGCAATACCGCTGCCCTCCAGAGCCGGAGGAATATCCTGCAGGTTCAGCCAGTACACCGACTCTTTATCCTTCGGCAGATGGTCCGAGGCCATGATGATACGCAGCGTCTGCTGACCGTTCGGCTTCACCTTAAAGAAGGACGGTGTCACCACAAAAGTCGGACGGGTGTCCTTCTCCACGATATTGTCCACCCAGGCCTGACCACCAAAGGTACGCTCCTTGTCATTGTTGGTGACCGTGATGGTCAGCGCATCCTTATCCCCGCGAAAGATATAGCGGGTCTGGTCTGCCGCCAAGGAAGCCATCGCACTCTGACAGGTCATCATCAGCGCCAGCGTCATTCCCAGTGCTTTTGTCACCCGGTTAGTGAAAAACGTCGTTACTGCGTTACGCTTACTCACACGTAATCTCCTGTAGTTTCTCAGTATCCTGCAGTCTGGCCGCAGGTATCCGGCACTGGCCCAGGGTGATATCACCCGGCGCATCCACCGTGTTAATCATCAGCACACCATTGTTGGCCACAAAGCCCAGCGGTGTGTTCTTACTGTCACGTGCCCAGGCCCCCCCCGGCACAAACTCACCGTCACGCTGCTTCACCTGCAGCAGGTAACGCTTAACTTTCAGGGCATCAAACGGCATCCACACCACCGCTTTGTCCGTCGGCACCACCTTCTGACTGGTGTTCGTCAGTTCTGTGCTCAGCGGCAGCGTGCCCGCATCAATCGTCACCGCGTTCCAGTCATAGCTGTTCAGCGGTACCACCAGGTTGCCGTCACTGTTTGTCTGTCCGTCACCGGACGTCACCTTCACTCCGGGGGTATCCTTCACGTTCACCACGGCCACGGTATCCCCGGTCGTGCGGCTGAACATAATGTCTTTCGCCGCCGGAACGGCCAGTACCGAACCGCTGACCGAGACAGAACCACTGGTTCCGCCGGACTGCGAGTGGTTCAGGGCACCACTCAGATAAGCCCGGTCACCACTGTACGACGCATTCAGATAACTGCTCACACCACCACCGCTGTCACGACCACCGCCCAGGCCATAGCTGAAACGGTCATTCAGCGAGCCGGACACACCGGTGCTGAAGCCTGTGCCACCGTCTTTACTCGTACTCACCGACGTACTGCTGCTGTAGCGACGGTCAAACAGTGTGAACGGTACCGATACTGACGCCGATGCAGACCAGTTGTTTTCCCCCCGGGTGTTCCGTGAACCGGACCAGCCCAGGTTAAGACTGACACCCTTAATCTGTGTGCTCAGGGTGCCGGTAATCCCCGTGTCCTTACCGTTGTCATCGCTGTACCGGTAACTCCCGGTCGTGGATGCGGGGTAATAGCTCCGCTGCCAGCCGGATACCGACAGACTGAACAGTCCACCCACCGGCTGACTGACACCGGCATTCCATTCATCCTTCGTCCGGCGACCATGATTTGACTGCGACCACAACTCTGTCGGGTCAAAGGAGGACATGTCCTCATATTCCTCACTCTGCCGTGACCAGCTCACCCGCAGTCCGGTGTTCGTGACCGGCAGCTGTTTATTCCATGAAAACTGCATCTTGTTTCCGCTGTGGCTGCCGTCACGGTATTTTGCCGTGGCATAAGCCCCGTCAGCAGACACCGCCCCCAGGTAACTCAGCCCCAGAACAGCCCCGGCGCTGACGCCCTGCCAGTCCTGGTTAAACGCCCCCCCGGTGCGCAGCGTCAGCCCGTCCAGACCGTAACCGTATGACGCCGCAAACACACCGCCTTTCAGATCACTGTCATCGTCAGGCAAACCGGCTGCCACACTGAACTCGTGCTGCCCCGGACTTAACTGCCCGGCCATCACCGACAACGGGAAGTTCTGTACCTGCTCGCGCCCGTCTTCACCGGTGATTCTCATGGTCACATCACCACTGGTGTACAGCGGCACACCCGTGATGGAGAACGGACCTGCCGGCACCATCTCCGAATGCAGCAACCGCCCGTTCTGTGTCAGCGTCACCCTCGACGGCCCGTTCGCAATGCCACTGAACACCGGGGTATACCCCAGATTGCCCGGCTTCATGCTGTTATTCCGGCTCAGCGACACTCCGTACGTTCCAGTGCTGCCCAGCAGACTGTCCCCAGTGGATGTTTTCCCGACTGCCAGGTCCGCACTCAGTGCGCGGATGGCCCGGGTGGCCGTGAACATGTTTATCGTGGTGGAGTTATCCCCGCTGTCACCGCCACTGGCCGTGGCAGAAGAACTCACCACCCAGCGCCCGATATTGGCTTTCAGGTCCGCAGAACCAAAGGCCGAAGTGTCATTACGGCCGGTGTTGGCGTTCGCGTTATAGTTCACGCGAAATGCACTGGTCCCGTAATCCCAGTCCACATTCTCCGGCATCTTCACCAGCCCCTTCTGGGGAATGGACAGCGCCAGACTCTGGGTGGAAACATCAAAATCCACCTTCACTGACGGGGCTTTTGCCAGCACATAGCACTGTCGTGTGGCGTCATATCCCTCACGAAAGTAATCTGCACTGACGTAAACCCCGGCCTTCGTCAGCCATGCCTCTGTCAGACACAGTTCATTACTGTCCTGTGGTGTCACATCCAGTATCTGTTTCCCGGCCTCCTTTCCGTTCAGGGACAGGTCAACCAGATAACGCCCCGGCGCATAGCTACCGTTCAGGGCTGCCCAGACTTCCGGATTAACCCCGGCACCACCCTGGATAAAGGACATATCCAGTTTTTCACCTGCAATACCTGTGGCACTGGCAAAAGCAGCTGATACGGCAAGCGCAAGTGCGGCCCGACGGAAAAACACAGACGAAACCGGCTCTGCGACTGTCTTCTTTCCTGCACACACAATCCTTTTCTCCGTTACTGATACGTGACCACAAAAGTCAGCGCACCCGTGTATTCCCCCGCCTTCACGTTCGCCGGAAACACCGGCTGCGCACGAAAACGGAACTGCCCCTTAGCAGCAAACTCCACAGGGTAATTCACCGAATGAGTGTCCTGAGTCAGACGTCCGAGATAATCTGCCTGCACATCCACCGCCCGCACATCCACGCGAATACCATCACCGGCACCGCGGGTGACCACTCCCCCTGCGTCCAGCTGACCCGGGTTACCAAAATCCAGAGCGGCGACCCGCCCTGCCTTAAAGGCTGAGCAGCCCTGGACCGTAGCACCGGACTCATACAAACGCACTGTGAAGTCACGCGGCGGTACAGCCCCCCCCATGGACTTGCGGTAAGTTCCGAATGTCAGCCGCCCACTGTTGCCGGCGCTGTCTGCATCCACCACCACATGACAGGACGACGCAACAACATCCATACTAAAAACCACCCGCTGAACAACATCCGCATAAACAGAAGAACTAATTAAAGTAATTAGTAATATAAGGATCTTCCCCCCCCCCCCCCACACACAACACAACAAATATCATTCAACGCATGCTATTTGGCTCTTATTAAATACCACCCCTTTAAAAAAAATTAGCTAATAATGCACAAACTAAAATGCAATGCACAATTAGCTAACCAATAAGACAAAACATATCTTAAATTTATTTAACACCTGTAGTTTGTAGTTATCAGAGGTACTGGGATGCTAAAGAGAATGACAATAAACGCAATACTATGGCATATTGAATCAAACATTGAAAATACACCTTTGGACATAAATGATTTAGTAAAATACTCGGGTTATAGCCGTAGATATTTACAGTTAATTTTCAAGAGATATACGGGAATACCTATTGGTTCATATATTCAATTGCGAAGAATTACCAGAGCTGCAACTCTTTTAAGAATTACGCAACTATCTATTCTGGCTATATCAGAACAGTTGTGTTATGATTCACAGCAAACATTTACGAGAGAATTTAAAAAAAACACTGGCTACACCCCCCTACAATACAGAAAAGCTGACCACTGGACATTCTGTCAATCTGGCAAGGATAAAAAAAACAACATATCGTTTCACCGCCCTCAATTTTGTTGTGTTAATCCTGAGGTGTTTTATGGTACAGAAATACACTATACAGAGGATACCCCTTTTTTTAACCCAGCATCAGATTATAAGTGGAATATAGTTGATACACTATTATCAAACAATAAAAATATTTATATATCACACAAAGTATCATCAGAAAAATGTGGAAAATTAGTGGTTAATGCTGTTATATGGAAGCGTGACAAATCTTTTACCACTCCCCGCAGAATCAAGAAAGGGCTTTTTGCTTACTTTTCGTTCAGGGGGTGCAAGGATGACTACTGGAAATACATGCATAATATTCATACATGGTCTTTACCTATTTATGGCCTTCAAAGAGGGGGAGGGTATGACATAGAAAAAATAACAAAGTATGGTGAAAATGACTTCCTGTTTGAATTTCACATTCCAATAAGAACCCCCAGCGCTATCAGTTAATACAACCAACCTTTACAGCATAAAAAGCCCCGTAAAAAACAACAATAATATTTATATATTTAGTGATAATAAACGCAAGGGGCTTGCAGAAGATGATTGGAGAAATTTATCCACTGAACGTATTAGATGCGGTTAAAGTAACAACTTATTTTTTATCCCCTCCTCCAGGATGAGCCTCTCAGGAGTGAATAGTTTTATGACTCCACATACTCCTGATATATCCCCAAACGCATAAAGTATCATCACATAAATTACTTTCTATACATCAATCAGAAATAAAAAATCAACACCTAATCTTATAAAGTACAATAAATAAACACACCACCTCACACAATCACAAAAAACGTACAGAAGTTTTAACACCATAAAAAATGGCAACACAAAAGCAATAAAAAACAAAAACAGCAACAACAATAAAAAAGATGAAACAATATAAATTTACAAAATCAGCTTGATAACACTTCAACTTCCTGCGGTACAATCAGAAAAACAAATAATTTAATCAGCAATTGCCATGTTACAAAAAACAACCATTAATGCCATACTGAGATATATTGATGAACACATAGAAATAAAACCTATAACCATTCATATCCTTGTTCAATACTCAGGTTATAGCCGTAGATACTTACAGCTACTCTTCTGTAAAGAGCTGGGAATTCCAATAGGAAAATATATCCAGCGCAGGAGGATAACCAGGGCAGCTCTTCTGTTACGACTCACAAGGTTATCAATTACATTAATATCAGAAAGGCTTTGTTATGACTCACAGCAAACATTCACCCGAGAATTCAGAAAACATACGGGATACACCCCTCTACAGTATAGAAAAAGTAAAGAATGGACATTTAAAAACCAGACTGGCCACAGAGACTTAAAAATATTATTACCCGTTCCCAAAATTACAGTCTTACCTCAACTATTCTTTTCTGGCATATCCATTAACTATACAGGAAGAATACCACACAAATACGACAACGCAAAAAAAAAATGGGATACAATAAACTCAATCCTTTCAAAAAAAACAAAGGTATATGTAACAAACACAATATCTCACGGGAAAAAAAATAGTAATGAATTCAATATAAAAACTATTATTGACACTTCAGGAGAATATCCTTACACAAAAAACACTACATATCCAAACATTTATGCCCACTTCACATACAAAGGTAACGCAAACGATTATGTTTGCTATGTAAATAATTTATACTTGAATGTTTTGCCTTTTTATGGTTTACAAACAAGGAGCGGATATGATTTAGAAATCATATCCACACAACCTAACGGAGAATATTATTTTGAATACTACTTACCTATATACAAAGATTTTTAGGCGGACCCTGACATACCAGACAGTTGATGCTTCTTAAAAATAAGAGCTAGGATTGGATATATGTCTAACACTAAATAGGGGCGTCTAATAGTAGATCACTTGAATAGAACTCAGTCCGGATTGTGCGATCTGAGCCAGCAGCACAACTTCTTCATAATTACGTTCTAAAGGTTTTGAAGGAACCTGCATCTGCACGATATGGTCGCACCAGAAGCAGACCAGTTTCGGACGTTGTGTTTCGATAACCAGAAATACGCTGCTGATAAGCTCCAGCTGCACTGACACATCACATCCCTGTGGCCTGAGGTCACCACCACAGGCCGGGCAGTATTCCTCTTCTGGTCAGATGTGCCGGGTCATATCGCTCACCCAGTGTTTCCGCCATTTCTTCCTGAAGTGCGCTGATTCGTTCCTGTGCTTCCTGTATCTGCCGTTCGTTTTTTGCGCGAAGTTTTCTGAGATTTTACCGAACTGCATGGTAAGTATCCGGTGAACTCGCATTGTGCGATCACCGACAATATGGTAGGGGGAAGTTCAGGCCGCCTGACGACGGTAAGGCAGCACTTCGTCCAGTCGTCAGGCCGGCCACGACGGCAGCTTCTCCGGTACATCCCGCAGAAGGCTACCTCCTCCGGACCGTTCAGCCGGGCTGCATGCAGCAAGGCCATCAGCTCTCTCACTTTTGTATATAAAGGAAGAGTCAGCAGAATTACGTTGATCATCACGGCAAACAATGCGCCTTCACCGGATGCTTACAGAGGATGAACAGGCGGGCTGACTGAACGACGCATCGCAGTATACAGTGAGAAACTGGAAGAATTTAGGCTGGGGTTCAGCGAGGCCGGCTCCGGAACGAATGTCGACCGTGTTCTGGGCATCAGGACAACTGAAGCCACCAATAACGCCATTATTTGGCCCGCTTGCGGAACAGGCCTTTTTTATGCCTACCGGACAGTCATCAAAAGGGAAGGAAAAAGGAGTCACGCAAACAGGAAATTTCATTAATAGATGAAAACATAAAATAGGGGTCATTTTGAATATTGAATTTTTGGCGTGATTGCACAGGTTCCGTACACAGATGTGTGGATGCATAAACCGGCAGAAATGCTGCAGCAGATAATCAATGCAAGCTGTCGTCTAGGGGACTACGTTACGGATTTTTTATGGGTTCAGGTCAACAGACAAAAGCGGCTCTGGCACTGGGCCGTCGCACGATTGGCGTTAAACTAAAGACTGAGCGTTTTGAACAAACTATGGATGAAATAATCACGTTGATTGATAATTAAATCAATGCACAATAAGCTAATTGCCAGGTTTAAAATCCCGTATTATTTAGTTGCTCTAGGGGAACGGTGCATTACATATCAGAGTATTTCATCTCGCCTCCGAGGAAGCAACGCCGACTTAGCTCAGTAGGTAGAGCAACTGACTTGTAATCAGTAGGTCACCAGTTCGATTCCGGTAGTCGGCACCATATGCGGGTATCGTATAATGGCTATTACCTCAGCCTTCCAAGCTGATGATTCGGGTTCGATACCCGCTCCAACATTTGATAAAAGGCGTATTGCAGCACTGGCGTATTTTTATTACGTGAGTATAGATTGTTTTTAAGAAACTCTCTATTTTCGGGCTATGTTTTGAGGCCAAGTTAGCCTCAGTGCTGATTTTTTACGGCAGCAGAATGGTGCATTCTTGATTGAGATTTTGTATTTCCTGGCAGGCATCGGTGATACATCATTCAGGTGTTGTAAAAAAGCACCGCAGAGGCGTTACTCAGGGAGAGGGGGGTTAAAGAGTCAGTTTAGCGGGAAACCACATTATCCATTAAGGACGGAATAATTTGGGAGGGCACCCGACGCCTCTATTTTATTACAATTAAAAATTCATTCCTTACATTGACCAACTGCCGTACCAAGCGGTTAATGAGATTGCACCACCACCCTGTGAGCGGTACGCTGACAGGGTGTTTCTTTGTAAGCGCCTCATCAGGGACGTAGGGTAAAAATTAGTTTACAGAGAGGCTTACGTTCCAGGGCAGTAGCTCTATTCGTCCGGTTGGCGGGCCAGGTGCTGATGACGTTGATCACGTGACACAACCAGGATTCCGGCTCGATGCCGTTAACTTTGAAGCTACCGTTCAGACAGTACGTCACTGCCGCACTGTCGCCTCCACCATCATAGCCGAAGAACATGTAGTTACGCCGCCCTAGCGCAACCACCCGGAGCACGTTTTCACACAGGTTATTGTCGATATCCCCCCAGCCATTGCGACAGTATTCGTTCTTGGCATCCCATTGTTTCAGCTGGTAGGCGAACGCTTTCTCCGTATCTGAGTGACGCAACAGCGTGCACATCTGCTGTTGTATTCAGTCGTACAGCGACTGCATCAGCGGAACACTTCTGGTTTTTCTGGCGGTCAGTCACACTTCTGCCGAACTACCGCGGATCTCTGACTCGATTGCGTACAGCGCCCCGATACGACTGAGCGCTTCTGTTGTTACTATTGTTGGATGACGGACATGTACATCGTGGATCTTGCGTGTCAGCGCCAGTGATATAAGACAGTAATTCACCATTTGGATTGTCCGCTTCCCCAACATATTGTTTCCTTAAGGTTCTCACACCAGAAAGGACATCAACATGCTGAGCAGAGAGGACTTTTACATGATAAAGCAAATGCGCCAGCAGGGTGCGTACATTGTCGATATTGCGATTCAGATTGGTTGTTCTGAACAGACGGTCAGACGCTACCTCAAATACCCTGAACCGCCAGCCAGAAAGACCCGCAACAAAATGGTTAAGCTGAAACCGTTTATAGATTACATCAACATGCGCCTGGCAGAGAATGACTGGAATAGCGAGGTTATCTTCGCGGAGATTAAGGCAATGGGCGATACGGGCAGAGGTTCCATGCTGCGTTACTACATCCAATCCAAACGTAAAATGCGTCCGTCAAAAAGAACAGTTCGCTTCGAAACCCAGCCAGGATACCAGCTCCAGCACGACAGGGGCGAAGCTGAGGTGGAGGTTGCCGGGCAACGGTGCAAAGTTAACTTTGCGGTTAATACGCTGGGGTTCTCCCGCCGCTTCCATGTCTTCGCCGCACTAAAACAGGATGCTGAGCATACCTACGAATCACTGGTTCTCGCCTTCCGCTACTTCGGTAGTTGTGTGAAAACGGTGCTGGCTGTCCACTATAACTTCCTGCCACGGGCATGCCCTCCACGCAGGGCCAGAACAAAAGGTAAGGTTGAGCGGATGGTGAAATACCTCAAGGAGAACTTCTTCGTCCGGTACCGCAGGTTCGACAGCTTCACTCATGTCAATCAACAACTGGAGCAATGGATAGCCGATGTGGCTGACAAACGGGAACTTCGCCAGTTCAAAGAAACGCCGGAACAGCGCTTCGCGCTGGAGCAGGAACATCTGCAGCCGTTACCGGATACGGACTTCGATACCAGTTACTTCGACATCCGCCATGTGTCCTGGGACAGCTATAGGGAGAAATGTTCGGAGATCCCGTGCTGGCAACAGCGATCCTGGATCGGCTGCTACATCACTCAACCACGCTGAATATCAAAGGAGAGAGTTACCGGTTAAAAGAGAAACGTAAAGCTGGAGTGCTGACCAAAAACACAACGCCAATCAGTGATGATGAAATGGTGAAAAGCGGACAGCATCAGTAACGAAAGTATCTTAGCGGGCATGAAAATGGCAAATAACGGTCAAACATCGGGCGTTGACACGAACGGCAGAGCCTGTACATAGATTTGTGTAGTTGCCTGATTTTGATATGTTCAATTCAACATCAAATGAAGGTTAAATTATGGATG
>OGYV01001799.1_pt1 | contig 15225 bp, 18 predicted proteins | sample 1576651 | NCBI WGS metagenome assembly OGYV01 (sample SAMEA3541570, study PRJEB24748) | human gut metagenome | biome: human gut; feature: human-associated habitat; material: faeces | place: China | collected 2012
AAAGGGCTTGTCGCATATGCGACAAGCCCTTTTGAGTATTAAGTTTGCAGTTTTTAGTTTGTAGTGAATGTTTTTAAATTTAAAGCCATCATCTGCAAACTACAAACTCTGTTCCATCAGCATTTCCGCCACCAGGTCTCTACTACGGCAGTCCCGACATGCCAATAGTAAAGGATGTGATCAGCCAGTTGTGAACAGCGTTTACTGTGGTAAACGACATGGCTGGCCGCAGCTCCGATGAAGAAGCCGCCGATGACGTCACTGACGTAATGGAGACCGCTGAGTACCCGTGATGACGCTAAGACACCTGTCCAGACCAGGGCCGGCATCCCCCAGAGGTTGTGCCGGGCCAGGAGCATCAGGGAAATGGCCAGGCTGTTCATCGAATGGTTGCTGGGAAAAGACGCATTGGCCTTATGTGGCACCAACGGCACTGCGTCACCACAGGCAAAAGGCCTGGGGCGATGCCAGATTTTACCGATGATCCAGGAAAGCGAAGACCCTATGATGACAGAAAAGAGGCAGTAAACCAATGTCTTCCGACGTTTAATCTGGGCTGGAACCGGCCTCGGCCGGAACCATTCCACAAGGCCATAAAGAATGAACAGCCAGTAGCCAAACCGGGTAATCCAGGTAAGAATCCGGAGCCAAGTCCTGCGCCGGGCAATAAACCATTGAGCGAATAAAAAGATAGACCGTGCCATAATAGCCTCTCCTTCAGTCGGACTCAGCCTTGTTTCTCAAAGACGTCCCGCATCGTTCCCGCCACATCGGCCAAAGAAATACTGCGCATCTTATCTTCCATAGCATCTTGTACCTGGTGTAGCCGGTCATCTAAACCTGCGTGAATCGTTTTGCCCACCGGACACTGCGGACAGGGATGTTCATGGAAATGAAAGAGTGAGTCGTCGCCGACACAGTCTACAGCATGGTAAACGTCGTATAAACTAATATCAGCAATCGGTTTTTCCAACGCTGTCCCACCAGTCCCGCGCTTGACTTGAATCAACCCAGCCGCTTTGAGCTGAATAAGCAATTTACGGATAATGACAGGGTTTGTCCCTACGCTGGCAGCAATGAAATCACTCGTCACCTTTTCCGTCTTGCCAAAGTAATCGATACACAACAATGTGTGAACGGCCATAGTGAACCGACTGGAAATCTGCATACGAAAAGTCTCCTTAAATGGCTTTTAATTCACGAAGGATAGCCAAATCGGCCGTACAAGCCGGGCAGTCACAGAATTTAGCCCCTTTGGCCTGAATATCTTTGGCATGGGCCAAAAGCTGTTTAGCACCATCAGCCCCCATAATCTGGACGGCATGTTCCGAACCGGCAAAGGCCAATAGTTCGTCGATCGTCGATATCCCCTGCTTCAAAGCTTCGATATAAGCCGGCGTAGCTGCTTCTTTATCAGCGGCATCGAGCCAAGCCTGAGCAGCCGTTTTCAGCGTCGCATTGCAGCTGGGAGCTGCCATCAAATCATGTGTTTTAGCCGTAACGAAATCTACTGTTTTTGCATCCATTTTAAAAAACCTCCTATAAAAACGAAGTAAAACATCCAGGATAGAACTATCCTGATTACATCTCTATCATACGACATTTTAATTGTAAAGTCAATGGTTACATATTATATTTTTTATTGAATATATTTAAACTAATTTATTTTGATTTAAATCATAGCTATTCGCTTGGTTATCACATTTTTATGTCAAGTGCTTTCTTTATTTAAACCTTTTTTCTTGTAAGTAAACTAATTCAAAAAAGAGACTGTCTTAATGCGACAGCCTCTTTTTGAATTAAAGGAAATACTCTGGATATTCTTTTTTCAATACTTCTACATCACCCATGACCTTGTCGACGTGTTCAGTCATAATGCGTTTCACCATTTCGGTATTGCCGGCAAAGATAGCTCCGACAATGCCTTTATGCTGTTCGTAGAGGAGCTTCATCTGCTCAGCGGCATCGCTGACGTTGAGGACGCGGGCCCGAGCATAATCCAGGTTTGATTCCTGTACAATCTGCCAGATATGGGGCTTGCCGCAACCTTCATAGAGCAGGGAGTGCAACGTATTGTCACTCTTGAAAAAGTTTTCTGCATCTTTGGCGGTAATGAATTTCCCCTGCTCGAAAATGCAAAATTCTAGTTTCGTCCACCACGGATCTGGAAAAGCCTGACAGGCCAATTCTATAATGGCCCGTTCCAAGGTAACCCGGAAAAAGCGGAACTCTGCCAGCTGTTCCGTGTGAATCTTGGATACGAAGGTCCCGCGCTGCGGTAAAATTTCGAGCAGCCCCTTCTGTGCCAAACGGATAAAAGCTTCCCGTACCGGCGTCCGACTGACATTCAAAACGCCCGACAGTTCCTGTTCCGACATAGCCGTACCTGGCGGAAGCTTCAAAGACTTGAACCTCTCCCGCTTATAGAAGCGGGAGATTCTTGAGAAGTTTGATACACGGACTAACGCCTGACAGCCTATCCCAAAGGAGTTAGCTGTCAGGATATCCTTATTCTCAAAGGGCTGTCCAAAAGCCCCTTACACAGTCCCTCGAAATCGAAGTTCTGCTTACTTTTACGGAGTATGTTGTATGCTCCATTCACATCCGCGTTGGCCATCCTGCCATCGGCGAACTGGTACAAGCCACGGTGGATACGCTTCCCACTGAAGGTGCCAGTATACGGCTGTTCCGGATGATAGACAGGAATATCGTCCAAATCCAAGCCACTTGCTTGAGAAGTGTAAGATTCTTCCTGTTCGATATATCGCATACCGTAACGCTCGCAAAGTCCTTCCAGTGTTTCACGCAGATTACCGAAACTGATTTGCGTAAACTGCTGGTTGGTTATCCTACCCAGGTCGATACTACGTTTAAAGTCACCGTTATAACCACAGACGATGGTTCCGATATGGTGTTCGATACAGTAGTTGATGATATAGCGGGCAATCTTGCGGAGGTAGTCCTGTGTCCGATTGTTACGTTTTCTTGCTAAGGCATAGAGCCTGTGCGTTTTCTTCTGTCCTTGTTTGTCGGCAATCCCCTGATAGTAGGCTTTCTGCTTGTTCCAATACTGGTTGATTGATTTAAGTTTACGCCCGTCCATGATGAACGCCGTCCCGGTGTTGGTCACGCAAGTTGCCAGATTTTCAAGACCGATGTCGATAGCAAGAACATTGTCCGGTGAAACGTCTTGAGGTTCTTTCTCCTGAAGATAGCAATACTGGATTTTGAAGTATCTGCCATTATATACGGGGCAGATACGGACTTCCTTGATGGTTTTTTCTTTCAGTCTTGCAGGGAAAGGGATTTTGATTGGCTTACGGCCATGCCGTTTAGAAAATCCCCGACTCATGGGGATCGTCAAGAATCCATTTTTTACGTTTATGGCGTTCGTGGAAAGAATCAGGTTGAACATGCCGCCTTTTTCCCGATAGTGAGGCATTTTGATGTCCTTGAAGCGATATTCTCCTGATTTTGCCTTTTTTATGAGATTGAAGAATGACTTGAAACTGCGGTCAGCCACCTTCAATATCTGCTGAGATACGCCAGCCTGCAACAGACCGTAGTTTTCGTTTTCCTTGCAGACATGGTAATTTTCTTCGTATTTCAAGAACTTCTTCTCTTGGAAATAGTATTGCCTGATGTTGTAGAGAGCCACGTTGTAGAGGTTATTGCTGTATTGGCACATCTCTCGCAGCATGGCATAGTCTTCTTTGGAAAGATTTCTGATGACATTTGATTGAGTAAGATACACATTTTTCACCTCCTTTTTTTATTATATGATTATTATGTGGGAAATAGTGATGATTTTCAAGATGAATTACAGAGTTTTGTGCTTTTTACGGGCATTGAACCCACTCAAGCCCCGCCATTCATCCCCACCTAAGAGGCGGGAGTCTTCTGGCGGGGCTTAAGCGATAAAACAGGCGCAAATTGTATATTTTCAGAAGAAAAAAAACACTGCTTCCAGTGTCAGTAAATTGGTTTATTTAGATTTACATATATATAATTGGCTTAATAACTATGTTTTTATTTCAAACGTCACGTAATGTAAACTAATTAAGTAAACTGATAAACCAATAAAAACTACACACTATAAAAAGTAAGCAGGCTTTTTCCTAACGAATTGGATTCCAGGCACAACAAAAAGCGGATTAAGACGGGAAGCGTCAGCTTTCGTTTGCGTATAAAATCAATCCCTGAATGACGGGAATACACAGAAATATTCGCTTTTACTTGGTATATCGCGTCCTTAATGCAATTCTTGACTTGAACAATGATGTCCATAGAATCGCCCCCTTTACTACTGTTTTACACGTTTTTTCTCTTATTACAAGGGAGTTCAGAGGAAAAAGATTGCTGAAGAACCCCTCAGACCGCCTACGGCGGCCAGCTCCCCTTCACAGGGGAGCCTTTTCAGGCGCTCCCGCGCCCTTACAATCCAGTGTACTTAGCGGCAGCGCCGCAAACTGAGTCCTAGAAGCATGAAAGCACTCAGCAAATCACATACAAAAAGACCGCCACATGTATCTGGCGGTCTTTTATTTATGAATTTCCTAAACTTACTGACATTGCCCACGTGGGCGCCCCTACACTGAAAACGTTCACACTGAACGCAAAAAGGGATTGCCGCACGAAGGCTTCTGCCAACATGTGCAATTCCTTGTTTCACGTCGTTTGCCGTGGGTCGTGGCTCGTTTGCCGTGATGAAAAACGCAGTCCGCGGCCCGCCTGAATCCTGTACATTGCGTATTTTTGCATTTGCGAGAATTTTCGGCAAACGAATCACAAAAGGGGCTTATCGCTGAATGCGACAGCCCCTTTGTAAAAAGGTGTGAAATTAGAGGATGACGTTTTTCTGGTTACCCGCTAAGTAAGCGTCAATATTGTCAAAGACGATGACAGCGCGTTTAGCCATGGATTCTGCCGTAGCGAAAGCGACGTGCGGCGTGACGATGGTATTCTTAGCATGAAGCAGCGGGTGATTGGTGTCAAGAGGCGGTTCGTTTTCAAAGACATCAATGCCGGCGCCGGCGATTTTACCGCTGTTCAAGGCATCGGCCAAGTCCTGGGATACGACGACAGGGCCACGGGCTTCATTGATTAGGAAGGCTGTCGGTTTCATGTACGACAAGGTTTCTTTATTGATCAAGCCCTTTGATTTATCCGTTACCGGGCAATGGAGGCTGACAATATCGGCCTGTTCCATCATTTCTTTCATGGGCAAGTATTTGATCAGTTCCGTATCGGCTTTATGAGAGAAGCCGTTATAGGCGATGACTTTAGCACCAAAGGCATGGACCAGTTCGGCTACGCGATGACCGATGTGGCCAGTGCCGACGAGGGCGACTGTCTTCCCTTCCAGTTCGTTGCCGACAAGGCCGGCCTTCGTGCCTCCAGCACGGCAAGCCGCATCGACCTGGGGAACGCGGCGGAGCAAGTCGAGCATCATGGCGATGGTCAATTCAGCAACGGCAACGGTCGAATAGCCCGATGCATTGCTGACTTTGATGCCTCTTGCTTTGGCAGCATCCAAGGCAACGTGGTCGACACCCGTAAAGGCAACGTCGATGTACTTCAGGTTCGGGCAGGCATTGATGACTTCCGCTTTAAGGGGCATGTTGGCGATGATGAGGATATCGGCGTCCTTCGCTTCTTCAATCTGGACGGCTGGGTCATCATTGCGTTCATACGCAGCAAATTCATAGCCTTTTTCCTTCAAGGGTTTTACATACGAATCAAGCAATTCCTGGCTAATACCTAATGATTCCAATAAGACAATTTTCATTTTTAAAATCTCCTTTCAGCATAGGTAATATCTTGATTTAATTATACGCATATGCCGATGATTTGTAAGCTATCTATGGGAAATCAGTATAGGTATGCCCTCTATATGATAAAAATATATACTATTCCGCCTCTAAAGCCGCTTGGACTTTCGCACACAGTGTCAATAGCTGCTGACGTTCCGTTGCTGACAATCCCTGCAAGGCCTGTCTCCGATGGGCCGTTACAAAAGGTTCCGCTTTGGCAAACAGGTCCCGGCCGGCTTCGGTCAATTCGATGTACTTGCCCCGCCCTTTCTCCATAGGATGACGGCAAATCAGGTCTTTCTTCTCCAGCCGGCTCAACGTGCGCGTAATCGCTGCCGCTTCTACCTTGAAATAGCGGATCAAATCGGCCTGGGCAATGCCGTCATTCAAGTGAATGAAGTTCAGGACCATCCATTCCGAGCTGTGAAGTCCTAAAGGGGCTACACAGCCGTTCAAAGTCCGGGAAAAAATCCGGGTCGTACAGAATAATTGTCGTATCAATTCATCATCTTTCCGATCTCGTACGTCCATTAGGATACCTCTCAATCTTTATGGATATCGGCGACGGCTCCTTTTCCCACTTTCTGACTAGCCATGACATCGCTGCCATAGCGATAATGACAGAACATGAACAGGACAGCAAAACAAATCATAAGGGCTGTGACACTCCAGTACATATGGCGATAGCCTACCATACCGGCGATGACGCCCAAGACGAGGATGCCCGTGCTGGTACCGATATCGAGCATATTATAGAAGGTCGCGCTGGCGGAACTGCGCCGTTCCGGGCGGACCATATTCAGGATCCACGTCAGCAGGGCCGGGAGCAGCAGGCCGGCACCTAAGCCGTAAAAGACAGACGCTGCCAGTAAGACCATGAGCGAATGGGCGGCCATGATGAGCAACAACCCGATCAAATACAAGACTGACCCGGGCATGACGACGGCAAAGGCGCCTTTGGCATCGAGGAGACGGCCGCCAAAGGGACGGGAAATGAAGACAAACAGCGTCCCAACGATGAAGAATAAACCGGCATTTTCAATATGGGCTTCTGCAGCCATCATGGCGATATACGTATTGACACTGCCATAGGCGGCGCCGAAGAAAATCGTCAAAATAGCCGGAAGGCCCGTACCGGTTTCACAGATGCGGTCACGCAGGGAAGCCTTTTCCGTAACTTCAACACGACGGACTTTCTTACCGGCATGACAGAAGATACTGACAAGGACGGCCAAGAAGGAGAAGGCAGCCGACGAGAAGAACAAGGCTGCCGGGCTGATATCATTGAGTAAAAATAAACCGACAGCCGGAGCCAGAGCCATCATGACCGTACTGCCTAAACCAAAATAACCAATTCCTTCGCCGCAGCGGCTGGCCGGGATGACATCGGCGACGATAGCCGCTGCAAAAGTCGTGCTCAGGCCAAAACCGAAGCCGTGGAGGATACGGGCGGCTACGATGGCGTGGATACTATCAAACATATAATACGACACGGTGGCTAAAATAGAAAGAGCCAGGCCCAGGTAAAGGCATTTCTTTTTCCCTAAATAGTGGACACCGGTATCCGTGAACAGGCGGATACAAATGGCCGAATAGCCAAAGATGCCGCCGATCAGACCGATTTCCCCGCCAGTAGCCCCTAAACTGGCGGCATAGAGGGTAATCGTCGGCAAGAGAAAATGGAAACCAGCGAATAAAAAGCCATTGGCCAGGACCAAAGCCACGAAATCACGAGTCCATAATCTTTCTTTTATCAATGCAATCGCTCCTTTTATAATTGACTAGTCAAATTTATTGACGGGATATATCATAGCACTCTTAAATTGACTAGTCAATACTACAGTGAGGCTTTCTGCCATTATGCAGGACGCTTTTATCTCAAAAGTTGTTCGTTCGTCGTTCATCGTTCATCGTGACGGCTTATTATTTTTATTTCCATATGACGAACGACCTACGACCTGAGAACGGGCAGTTCATGGGATTCCCACAAGCGGGCCGTCGCCACTGCTGTCCGTTCCGCCAGCTGTCTTGAGTTCATTTCCATCGCCTGTATGCGATATCGTAGGGGACGTCCTGCTAAGGCGTCCCGCTGTGAATTGTAGACATAGCTATTCGGGCAGATGAATGATGTTTTCACACATCACCCGTCATGCATTACGTGTACACCACCATGACAGACGGGCCGCCCTTTGGGACGGCCCCTACAACTACAAACTACATGCTACAAACTTTATTACAAGGTTTTCAAAGTAAGGTGCGTCGCGTCGAGGAGTTCTTCCATGGACGAGGCGCCGACGATTTCTGCGGCTTTGAGGACGATGTAGGCGCAGGCCCGGGCATCATCCAGGGCCTGGTGATGGCGGAAGGAGTAGCCGAGATAGCCGGCGACGGTATCTAATTTATGGTTCGGCAGGTCCGGCCAGACGCGGCGGGAAATTTCCACCGTACAGGCATAGGATGCCTGGGGCTTTTCCAGGTGATACGTCCGCAGCAGGCTGCGCAGGACCCGCGTATCGAAGACGGCATAGTGGGCGACCAGGATACGCCCTTCCAGGTGCGGCCGGATGCGGTCCCACAGGGCGTCGAACTTCGGTTTATGGGCGACCTGGTCCGGCGTGATGCCATGAATCTGGATATTGCCCGGATCAAAACGCATGAAAGGCGGCTGAATAAGCGTATAACCTTCTTTGACACAGCGATCATCATTCATGGTAACGGCTGCCAGGGAGCAGGCGCTGTTGGCATATTTATTGGCCGTTTCAAAGTCAATGGCCGTAAAATCGAGCATAATCTACCTTCCTTTTTTTGACAAACGAACAGATTCTATTTACAATAGCTACAAATCTTATTTCTGCGAGGTATCACCATGACGAACGAACAACGCCAATTCACGGCCCAGGGCCAGACCTTCCCGGTCATCCTGGTCCGAAAAAAAGTGAAAAACATCAATCTCCACGCCCGCAGTGACGGCACGCTGTATATTTCGGCACCGGCCCGTGTCCCTTGGGAATATATCGAAGATTTCCTGAAAAAGAAGACGGACTTCATTCTCCGTGCCATGACCCAGATGAAAGAACAAAAACAGAAATTCCCCATGCTGACCCTCAGCGACGGCGATACGCTCTATCTCGCCGGCCAGCCCTATAAGCTCGATGTCCGCCTGGGACTACAAAACAGCATCCGCCGCAGCGGCCAGACAGTCTTCATGGAACTGGCTGATGATACACTGGTCATGAAACAGAAGCTATACCATAAGCTGCTGCAAAGTCTGGGGAAAAAGCTCTTTCCTGCTAGTTTATCCCGGATGCAGCCCTTATTCGACGGCCTCGCCTTGCCCGACCCAGTCCTGAAACAGCGCGTCATGCGGTCGCGTTGGGGGTCCTGTATGCCCCTCAAAGGCATCGTCACCATGAACACCTACCTGGCTATCATGCCTGAAGAAATCATCGACCACGTCATGCTTCACGAACTCTGCCATTTTCTTCAGCCCAATCACTCCCGCCATTTCTATGATGCCATGACCATCCGCATGCCCGACTGGAAGGCACGGCGCCAAGCCATGACAAAGTATCTGCCTTACTGTGTCTGACGGTCTTTGGGAATCGTCGCAGCCAGTTCGGGCTGGCCGTCTTTAAAGGTCATGATGAAGACATCTTTAATCGCATCATGATTGGCATCGAGAGAAATAGTCCCGGTCGCTCCGTCATAATCAATGGTCTTTTCCAACTCCCGGGCCACGTCAGGCGCTTCTGCCGACTGGCAGCGTTCGATGGCTTCGGCCGTCATCATGAAGGCATCATAGCCGAGAGCGGCATAACTGTCCGGCCATTCTCCGTATTTTTCATAGTAAGCCTGGGAAAACCGTCTGGCCGCTTCACTGGCGTCATGACCGGCATAATGGTCCGTATAATAGACCTGGGTCAAATAGGATGTATCGACGTCCCGTTCCATCTTGGGTCCGTTCCAGCCATCGGGACCCAGCAGGGGCTGGGAAATGCCGTGACTGCGCAGCAGCGTAATGGCCGGTATCGTCCAGTCATCGTAGCCGGGAAGATAGATGACATCGACATTTTCTCGCTGCAATAAGGACAGGTATTTGGTCAAATCCTGCACCTCTTCCACGGGGATATAGACGGGGACCTCACCGCCACTGGCGGCAAAGGCACTGCGGAAATATTCGGCCAGGCCCTGGGCATACGTCTTATCGGGATAATAAAAGACAGCGGCCCGCTTGACATGGAGCTGTTTCAAAGCATAATCAGCCATGGCCCGTCCCTGAGAGGCATCGATATAAGCCGCCCGGAAAATATAGCGGTAGACTTCGTGAGACTTCGGATCGACGGTGATATCCGGCTGGGTGCAGGCCGGGCTGATGAGGGGGATCTTCACGGCTTCCACATTAGGTAAGACCGCCCGCGTACAATCCGTCAGGTCCGGCCCGATGATGGCCGATACGTGACGTACTGTCAGCTGCTGGATAGCCGCTTCGGCATCTTCCGGCTTGCCGTGGTTATCTACGGATACAATCTGGACGGGCCTGCCCAACAGTCCCCCCCGGTCATTGACCATATCCTTGGCCAGTTCGATGCCCCGTTCTGTCGAAGTCGAATAGGACATCCCCTTGCCGCTCAAAGCCAGGTTCGTCCCGATGAGGACACCCGTATTCGTCGGAGACAAGCTGCATCCACTCAGGAAAAAAGCCATAAAAAGCATACAAAAAGCCAGTATCTCCATGTATCTCTTCATAAAATCCTCCTTCCTGGGGGTAGTGAAAAAGGGCTTGTCGTTCTACGACAAGCCCTTTTTTAGTTTGATGTGTGAAGTTTGATGTTTGATGTCGAGGGACATAAAATTTTCCCATCACCTCAAACTTCAAACATCAAACCCCAAACCTTTGAGTAAAAGGGCCTAGCATAATAACAACTCCCCTTGTATGCTAATCCCCCTACGGCAAGAACAGCAGCGGGTTGGTCGGGGTTCCATTGACGCGGACTTCGTAATGGACGTGCGGTCCCGTGCTGCGGCCTGTACTGCCGGCTAAGGCAACAATCGAACCAGCCCGGACTTCTTGTCCTACCGTAACTAACAGCATGGAGTTATGGCCATAACGGGTAACGAACCCATTGCCATGGTCGATTTCAACGAGGTTGCCATAACCATCGACCCAACCGGCCATAGTGACTTTCCCGGCTGCCGTCGCCCGGACCGGTGTCCCGTAGTCGACACCGATGTCGATGCCTTCGTGGAAGCCGGAGCCGCCGCCAATAGGATTGCCGCGATAGCCGAAATTGGACGTAATTGTCCCGCTGACGGGCCAGATGGAAGGCGTCGTCGACGTGCTGCTGGCATCGCCCCCTTGGCCGCCGGCCAGGGCTCCTCCCTGGTACTTATGGGTAATCTGCTGCATTTGCCGAACCTGTTCGCCTGCCGTATCGCTCAAGACCGTCTTCAAGGTGATGAAGCTGATGATGCGGGCATTACTGCGGGTTTCCAAACGCGAGGTGGCCAATAACAGGTCATTGTAGCTGGCATGAGAAAGGTCCGGAGATTTCTTCTGTCCCCCTGCTACGCCACCGTCACCTTTTGGGCTGTCACCAGCCCCCGAACCCTTGACCATTTGCCGCAGTTCCTGGTCCAGGGAATCCATCTTATCCATCTTTTCCTGGAGGGATGTCGTCTTTTCACGCATCAATTCCAGCTGTTGTTCATGCAGGGCTTCCTGCGCTTTAGTCTGCTGAAGCGAAACGAACTCGTAAATGCCGATGCCTGCAGCGATTACAATGACGACCACTGCGACAGCACAGGCGCGAACGAGTTTCTTATATTGAGCTGGTGTCACGACCAGGGGCTCCGTCCGGTCCGTTTTCAGGAACGACGGCCACCATGACGGTGTTTCCCAGGCTTTCATTCGTTGGAACCATGATTGCAGGGTGCGCATCCATGGATATATCTTGATGTGGATCTTCACACTTTTCCCCTCTTTATTATTCTTCCAGATCCTTTTGAACGGCCTGCATATCGCCGCTGTAATTCAAGGCATTGTCCAGGCTTTCCCGTTCTTCTTCGCTCATCCCGTAGAGGCATTTCCCTTCAACGATCGGTTTGGCGAAAATACGCGATTCGTTGCGTCCATAGACGCTGGAAAGGCAGAAACCGTCATTCTTCCCGTCGAGGACGGTAAAGGCAAAGCTCAGATTATTGCCGATATTGTCAAAGGCATTATATTTAACGAACCCAATTTTACGGAAACAATGGTTCTGGACAGCCATGATGTCCTTCTGCGTCTGGTGAATCATGTCGAGCGTCCCCTGCAGATTATGCAGTTTGTCGACGTCGTCACGCAGCTTGGATTCGACGCTGGCTCCCGTTTCGTCTTGCATAAAAAAGGTATAATTCGTTTCTAATTTTCTGATTTTCTTGTGTAAAATGACGATATAGACGAGCAAAATCAATAAAATCAGCCCGCCAATACCGGCAAGCGCCATCAGGGCAGCCTGCATATCGACATTCAGCATTTCTTTCCTCCCATGAACATGCAAAAAATTTATATGTGAAACGAAGAAAGAGGGGACGGCGATGGGTCTTCTTTTTCTTCGGTAAGGATCGACAGCAGCCGTTCAAATTCTGCTTCCGAAGAAAAGGAAATCTCGATTTTCCCCTTTTTCCGGTCCTTCCCCACTTGGATGGCAACGTCAGTCCCCAAGGACATCTTCAGCTTATCCTGCAGCCAGGCCAGGTGAGCATCCGGCTCCGGACGGGGCTTGGCCTGGCTCATCAAATGGCGCACCAGGGCTTCGGCCTTGCGGGCCGACAGGTCATGCTTCAAAATGTGCAGGGCCGCTTCACGCTGCAATTTCGCAGAAGGCAGCTGTAAAAGAGGGCGGGCCTGTCCCATGGATAAGCGTCCCGCCGCAATCCATTCCTTGATGTCAGCTGGCAGCTGCAATAACCGGACCATGTTGGCCACGTGAGACCGGCTTTTCCCGACTTTCTGCGCCGTCTGTTCCTGGGTCAAGCCGAAGTCCTTCATGAGCCGCTCATAGGCCAGGCCTTCTTCAATGGCATCCAGGTCCTTGCGCTGCAGATTCTCGACAAGGGCGATTTCAGCCGCTTCATCCGGCGTATACTTGCGGATGATGGCCGGCACCGTTTTCAAGCCGCAGCGCTTCGCTGCCCGCAGCCGACGTTCGCCGGCAATCAGTTCATACCGGCCAGGTCCGGTCTTTTGGACGACGACGGGCTGGACAAGCCCATGCTGACGGATGGAATCCGCCAAAGCGGCCATCCCTTGTTCATCAAAGGTCTGCCGCGGCTGATGGGGATTGGGGACAATACATTCTACGGCGATTTCTGCCGGGGCGCCCCGTTCAGCCGGGGACTCGTCGACTGCCACCATGTCCACCTCATTTCTATCAAAATTATTTTTAAAGTCTATATTATAGTATATCGTCTATCCACCATTTAATCAAATATTTATTGCCCCGATTTCATTGATTTTTCTAACAATTTCTATGGTATAATAAGAAGCAAATGTACAGATTCAGAAAGGATGTATAAAATGCCAACATTTACCGACCCCTTGCGGGAAATCGACGCCGCCAGCGTCAAAGAATATGCCTTGCAGCGCGGAGCTGCCGAACTTTCCGATGATTTCGTCCAGGAAGCGTGCCAGCGCGTCATGGAATTGGCCAAACCACAGGCCATCTGCCAGCAATGCTTCTATGACAATACATCTCATATGGTCCTCTGCGACAGCCCCTTCACCATCAGCAGCCCGACGGCCTGCCAGCGCATCGAAGATTCAGCCATCGTCCTGATGTATGCCGTCACCTTGGGCGAAGCCGTGGAAAAAGAAGTCGATGCCTTGTTCATGAACAAAGACATCACCCGTGGCCTGGCCCTCGATTCGGCCCTGGCCGTCGCTACTGCCGGCTATACGAAACAGCTCGTCGACATGCTCGACGAAGCCGGCGCCGATAAAGGCTATAAAGCCGCCTGGATCATGAATCCCGGTACCGGTGACTGGCCAGCCGGCCAGATGGCCAACATCGCCCAGGCCGTCCACGCCGAACAAATCGGCGTTTCTCTCCTGCCCAGCGGCATGCTCATGCCGAGAAAAACCGTAACCGGCGTCATCGGCCTGAACTTCATCGGCGGCGGCTGCTCCGGCTCGTGCAGCGCCTGCGCGCTGACGTTGTCCGCCGTCAGCTGGGGCAGCTTGGGCAGCCGGGCCATGTCATAGATGCCCATGCTCAACGTCCCGTCCACCCCGGCGGGGGAGAGATACACGGCATCCGTCTCGCCCTCCGGCTGGATGTACTGTCCCTCGTCGGTCTGCGTCCCCAGCCAGTAGGTGCGGGTATTGCCCTCGGTGTCCGTCAAACTGATGTAGCGCTTGGTGTCCGAAAGCCCGAACTGGGACAGATCATCGGTATGGGGGAGCGGCGACAGGGCGGCGTAGCCCTGCACCGTGGCCAGCAGCTCCGTCACAATGGACTGCTCCAGCGGGAAATCCCGGTCGTCGCCCCAGTACCACGTATCCTCCTCCCGCACGAACCGCAGCGTCACCGACCCGTTGTAGCACACCAGCTTCGCCGGCTGCTGGGCGGGAGTCCGGCCGTCCGCACCGGCAGCGGGTGTATCCGTGGGGGTGTCACTCTGCTTTTTGCCGCAGCCCACCGTCAGCGCAGCGATCATTACCAGCGCCAGCAGCAGTGCAGCTGCTCTCCGTATATCCATCATAAAAAGTCTCCTTTTGTGTTTTTAGAAGTCCCTGTAATTATTCTATTATACCAAACTTAAACACAGATGAAAAGCCCCGTTCTCACGGAGAGAACGGGGCAAACGGACGGATAGGGGGGCTGCGGTCAGTCCCGGTACACCGGGGCGTCGAAATCCCGGACGATCTCATTCCGCCGGGTATCCTGCACGTAGACGTGATTGGTCTCGTCGAAGGCCAGCCGCATGGCGAAGTCCTTGGCCTCGTCGATGCTGTCCGTCTCGAAGAACGGCCGGTAGGCCTCCGGCGGCAGATGGGTCTTTTTCCACATCACCTGAAAACGCATGGTGGGGTTCCTCCTTCATGGGGTGTATCGTTTAGTATACCCCGCCGCCGGGAAAAAAGCAACAGCGTGTTTTACCAAAATTCCGCCGCAAAAATCAGAAGAAATCCTAAAAGGGAAATCTCCGAAAAGGCTTTTCCCGGAGGGCGCAGCGGTGTATAATGATATGGTTATGTAAAAAAGGGGGATATTATGGTGAAGATCGGATTTGACAACGAAAAGTATCTGGCCCTGCAGGCCGAGCACATCCGCCAGCGCATGAGCCAGTTCGGCGGCAAGCTGTATCTGGAGTTCGGCGGCAAGCTGTTCGACGACTACCACGCCTCCCGTGTGCTGCCGGGCTTCCAGCC
>OGYV01001808.1_pt1 | contig 15155 bp, 10 predicted proteins | sample 1576651 | NCBI WGS metagenome assembly OGYV01 (sample SAMEA3541570, study PRJEB24748) | human gut metagenome | biome: human gut; feature: human-associated habitat; material: faeces | place: China | collected 2012
GAGCCAAACCTTCGATTTCCTCGAAGCCATTGGCAAGAAATTCGTATACCTTTGCCATAATTTTATGTTCTTTTTATCTGATTATTCGATTTATATTATTACCTTTGCAAAAGTAAGAATAATAATTGAAACAGCAAAATAAATGACACGACAACCATTGAAATTTGCGATATTTGGCAATGAGTATCAGGCCAGGAAGTCTACTTCGATAGAGAAGATCCTGGACTATTTAGTGCAGAAAGGCGCCGAAATCTATGTGGAGAATGCCTATTACGAGTTTCTCACCCGCAGTCAGCACATCGATGTGAAGGCGGCAGGAGTGTTCGAGGATTACAACTTCGATGTGGATTATGTCATCTCCATGGGAGGCGACGGCACCTTTCTCAAGGCTGCCAGCAGAGTGGGAGCCAAGGGAACACCCATCATCGGTGTCAATATGGGGCGACTGGGCTTCCTGGCTGATGTGTTGCCTGGCGAGGTGGAGGCAGCCTTGGACAGCTTGTATGCCGGTGAGTGCCAGATAGAGGAACATGCCGTCATTCAGGTAGAGGCAGAGGGAGGTGTCTTGGCAGGCAATCCTTTTGCCCTTAACGATATTGCCGTGCTGAAGCGTGACGATGCGTCCATGATTTCTATTCGCACGCAGGTGGATGGAGAGTTTCTGGTTAACTACCAGGCTGACGGACTGATCGTGACCACTTCTACGGGCTCTACAGCCTACAACCTGTCGAATGGCGGACCTATCATCATTCCCCAGAGCAGCAGCCTGTGTCTCACGCCCGTGGCTCCTCATAGTTTAAATATTCGTCCCGTCGTCATTAATGATACGGCAGAGATAACACTCGATGTGGAGAGCCGTAGCCACAACTACCTTGTTGCCATCGACGGACGCAGTGAGCGAATGACTGAAGGCACACGTCTCGTTATCCGCAAGGCTGCCCATACCATTAAAATAGTAAAACAGCGCAACCAGCGATACTTCTCCACTCTGAGAGAGAAGTTGATGTGGGGTGCCGATCAGAGAGGAAGATGAATTTAAGTGAAGAGTGAAGAACGAAGCGTGAAGAATTCAAATGAAGAGATGGATGAAGATAATCAAGGTTCCCAAGTTCAAGTATGATTCCAAGACCCTGCTCAAGTGGCTTTGGCGTTCCTGGCGTGGCAACCGTCTGCAGGCTACGCTCAATGCAGTTGTCGGCTTGCTGTCTGTTGCTGTCAGTTTAGGACAGGTGTGGGCGGTGAAGCATGCCATCGATGTGGCTTCGCATGCCGTGCAGGGCAATATCTATTGGGCTGTGGCATTGATGGGTGGACTGATATTATGCGATTTCGCACTCAACATCTCTGGCATCTGGATAAGAAACCTCCTGGGCATCAAGGCGCAGAACCGTATGCAGCAACGTATGCTCGACCGCATCCTTCGCTCGGAGTGGCAGGGCAGGGAGCGCTTTCATTCGGGTGATGTGCTCAACAGGCTTGAGGGGGATGTGTCGCAAGTGGTAGGCTTCCTTACCGAGACTATTCCAAGTACCTTAAGCGTCCTGGCGCTTTTCCTCAGCGCCTTCTTCTATCTCTTCTCCATGGATAAGCTCTTGTCGGTAGTCATCGTCGTTATGATTCCTATCTTCCTGGCTTTCAGCAAGGTGTATATGGGCAAGATGCGATTCCTGACCCGTCAGGTGCGCGATACCGACAGTAAGGTTCAGAGTGTGCTGCAGGAAACCATTCAGCACCGCATGCTTATCAAGACCTTGGAGAGTAACAGTGTCATGGTGGAACGGTTGGAGAACACCCAGTGCGAGCTTCGCTCCAAAGTGGTGCGTAAGACCATATTCAGCGTGTTCAGCAACTTGGTTCTTAACTTTGGCTTTGCCTTGGGCTATCTGGTGGCATTCCTTTGGGCTGCCGTGCGCATGAGTGCAGGCTCGCTTACCTTTGGCGGCATGACTGCCTTTCTGCAGCTTGTCAACAAGATACAGGGTCCGGCACGCAACCTTGCCAAGCTGATTCCTGCCTTTGTGGGGGTGTTCACTGCTGCCGAACGACTCATGGAGTTGGAGGAAAATCCATTGGAGGAACAGGGTGAGCCAATAGAGATAGACTCGCCTTGCGGCATTCGCCTTGAGGGAGTGAGTTATGCCTACAAGGAAGAACAGTCTGAGGACGCCTCAGTTTCCGATGCCCGCAATGTCATTCATCACCTCGATTTCGATTTCACACCAGGCAGCTGTACTGCTATCTTGGGTGAGACAGGTGCCGGCAAGACAACTCTTGTTCGCCTTATCCTGGCTCTGCTTCGTCCGCAGCAAGGTCAGCTCTCTATATATAATAAGGTGAAGAGTCAGACGCTCACTCCGCTTCATCGATGCAACTTTGTTTATGTGCCTCAGGGCAACACGCTGATGAGCGGAACTATCCGCGACAATCTGCGGTTGGGTAAGCTCGATGCTACTGATGAGGAGATGGTGGAGGCTCTGCATAAGAGTTGCGCCGACTTTGTGATGGAGTTGCCTGCAGGCTTGGATACTCTTTGCAGCGAACAGGGAGGAGGACTGAGTGAAGGACAGGCGCAGCGTATTGCCATAGCCCGAAGTCTGTTGCGCAATCGCAGCATCATGCTCTTCGATGAGGCTACGAGTGCCCTTGACCCAGAAACCGAGCGCCAGCTGTTGCAGAACATTCTGTCTTCTCACGATAAGACCATTATCTTCATTACCCATCGTCCTGCCGTGGTCGACTATTGCGACCAGGTGCTCAGAATAGAGCGCACCAACAACAGTTGAGTATATTTCACTCTTCAAGAGTGAGGGTGACATAACCGAATGTCTTCTATGCTCAGTCCTGTTGCTTGGGAAATAATTTCCAAAGGAATGTTCTGTGAAAGCAGGTTGCGGGCTATTGCTTTTTTCTCTTCAGCTCTTCCCTCAGCTCTTCCCTCAGCTCTTCCCTCAGCTCTTCCTTCAGCTCTTCCTTCAGCTCTTCCCTCAGCTCTTCCCTCAGCTCTTCCTTCAGCTCTTCCCTCAGCTCTTCCCTCAGCTCTTCCCTCAGCCAATCCTTCTAATTTAGCATTGCCGAGTACGTCATTCTGAATCATGATGGCATTGATATGCTCGTCGTATGCGTGACGTTCTGCATCCGACATCTCGTAATATTTTAGCTTCTCGCGAGCCTCTTGCAGACCTGGAGCTTTAGTGTCTGGAGAGATAACGCCATTCTTCAGATAGTTTACCCATTCTTCCAATGGTGATTTGGCCACTTTATTGAACTCGTTGACACGCACAAGGATATAGGTAGGGAAAATCTCAGAAGGTGATTTTCTTACGATATTGTTCTTTTCCTTGGCACTTATCACGAGCTGGTCTTTCGTGTGCAGACCTGTAAAATTGTTCTGTCCGATATAGATGTAGTCAGAACCTTTTCCGAGATCGAAGTACAAGATGCTGATAGAATATACCTTTTTCACCTCCTTATAGCTGTTGCCGAGGTTGATATGCTCAGTAATAGCTTTTGCTACTCCATAAAGAACTCGCTCTAAGTAGTACAGCTCACTTGTGTTTTGTATTTCCACAATGATAATTTCTCCCTTGCTGTTTCTGGCTTTTATATCAACGCGGTTGAACTTATCATCTTCTTTCTGCTGATTACTTTCACTTTCCAGTATTTCTATGATTTTTACTTCTTCATTCAGAAATACAGTAAGGAATCCTTCCAAAACGTCAAAATTAGCTTTCTGACGGAGTAATCTTTTGATTGCCCAGTCGAAACGGATGTATCTATCTCTCAGTTCTGCCATAATAAAACCTCCTTTTTGTTTAAATGATAATTGCCGAGTGCAGGATATCTTATGCAAAGATAGCACCAACGAGCGCATTGAAAACTTGTTTTCAGATTGCCGAGTGCAGGATATCTTATGCAAAGATAGCACCAACGAGCGCATTGAAAACTTGTTTTCAGATTGCCGAGTGCAGAATATCTTATGCAAAGATACATTTTTTCTCTTTTGCTTCCAAATGTTTTACCGAAAAAATGATATTTCTTCTTTCTCGGCTATTTTACTCTATACGAAAAACTGGCGACCCTCGTATAACGTGAGCCGCCAGTTGAATAGATGAATTATATGTTAGGTTTTTTATTTACTTGAATCAAAATACTTGATGTAGAAGACTACTTGTCGTATTCTGATGTGACATCCTTAACTTTATAGTTTTTGCCTTCTTTGCTTGTTTCTATTTCGAAGTATGCCGTATTGGTGAGACCTGTTATATCAACAGTCTGTGGCTTATCTTCTCCATTGTTGAATATGACGTTAACCAGCTCAGATGCTTTGTCGATACTGAATTCCTTGTAGTACCAGATCTTTCCACCTATGGTCTTTGTTTCTGTCATCTTTTCACCAGGCCATTTAACAGATGCTTCTTTCTTCCATGAATAGCAGTATAATGGACTCCATTTTACAGCATCAATATTCACATAAACCATAAATGTATATGCCTTGAACTTCTCTATCTTATACTGATGTGTGGCAATATTTCTTACTTCGCCGTTGATGAGCAAGCCCACTTTCAAGGTGCATGAACCATTGATTGCGATTTGCTTGCCACTTTCTACCGTTGTACTCTTGACTGTTGGGTTAGAACCGTCCAAAGTATACACCAACTTTGCTCCTTCTGTTTGGCTGACAGCAGTAAGAGTTGTTTTGAATCCTTCTTCATATGTGCCAGAGGGCATGCTTGTCCATGTAGTTTCCGCATCGTTAGAGAGGAAGTAAGAGAAGTGATGACCTTTGAAAATCTTGGTGTATCCTGTCTCGCCAGCATAGTTTGATGCTTCGTCACCTACGGCTACAAGGAGCTTGTGGTTGGAACCAGTCACCTCGTTGACATACAATGTCTTCTTGCATGTTTTGTTGACATAATTGCTCATGTTGGTGATGCCTGCCAATTTACGTGCAGCAATCATCTCCTTCAATTCTGGTTTGTATTCATTCCAGTGAATTTGGAAGATACAAGGCGTGCCCGGCATAGCAAGCAAATAAGCATTTGCTGCCAAGGTATCTTTGCGCAGAGGATCGTTCTGTGAATCGGCAGAGCGATACTGGGTATCATGATTTTCGACAAATGTCACCGCATAACGACGATAGCTTGCGTCGTGCATGAGATTGTTGCTGCTATAGAGCTTTGACCAGTCAGAAGAAGAACCGAGTTTTCCGTTTGTAGTTCCGTTGACGGCATCGCGTACATTATAGCGGAACTGGAAGTCGAAGGCGGCGCTCTTCTTGTTGGTTCTGTTAATCCAACTTTCTATTTTGTCGTTGCCGTCCCAGTATTCTCCTACAGAATACTCTACTCCTACAGCATCGTTGTAGTCGGCTACATGAATTCCGTCGAAGCCTTTCACCATATCATAGCGGAAACCAATATAACCTAAATCGTTCTTGAGGTAATCCACATAGGCTTTCATGATTTTTTGTACGTTTGCGCTCTTGTGATCCAGGTCGCGGCAGTCATCAAAGTCTGTTCCTTCATCGTTGTTGTTGCTGAGGTTTACACCTTCGGTTGCAGCTTGTGTTGCAGTTTTTCCTTGATCATCATTTTTGCAAATATCGGTTGACAGCATCTGATAGGTCACACCTTTGTATGTCTCTGCAGGGAAGGTAAACCATCCCTCTGTGTTGCGATGGTTGATGACCACATCTGCTATTGCACCGATACCGTTAGCTTTAAATTTGGTAATCAGGTTTCTGAGTTCTGTCTCTGTTCCAAAAGAAGAGTTCTGATTGAAATAATAATATGGCTTATAGCCCATTACCTGTACAGTTTCAGCACATTTTCCGCTTTGTGGAAGCCAAACAAGGTCGATATAGCCTTTCATATCATCGGCTTGGTTGGCTAATATTTTCCATTGTGAGTCGTTATAAGAATCCCATGAGAATCCTTGCAGCATAACACCTCCATAGTTAATTGGCCAACCTTGCGAAGTAAGACTTGGTCCTGGTTCTGGCTCTGGAGTTGGGGTAGGAGTAGGAGTAGGTGTTGGCTCTGGGTCGGGTACGATAGGGTCAGAACTATCTGAACAAGACACTAAAGACAGGGCCAATAGTGCAAAGAGAGTAGCATAAATTTTCTTCATATTCTTCTTGTTTTTTGTTTTCGGTGGTAAAGTTATGATTTTCTTTTGTAGTGGCAATCTTTTCTTGACCTAAATCAAGCAAACGACTTGCGCAAACGTTTGCATTTTCTGTACAAATTCATAGTATCTGTCATGACCTCAGTTAAGAATCATGTTATTTCAGGAGGCGAAAAGCGATAAGCTTCTGTTATCGGCGTATTGCTTTTTACTCAAGTTTTGCCCCTCACACCCTACCCTTCAGGACGTGCCAACCGTACAGGTCGAAAGAATGCAGGGCATACAAAAAAGGCGGTCTCTGAATAGAAACCGCTTTTTTATATTCTTTTATTCTTTGGATTCTCTTGTTGTTTCCAAAGAGAATTTGAGGATTCCCAGGTTCACACCAAATGTAAGCTTGCGCATTTTCAGTGGCAAGTTGTCGGCGAAGACTTCGTTCATGGCAGTCTGTATCTTGTCCTCTGTGTTCTTGTCCGGATAAATACCATGCTCCTTAGCATCTTCGTTCACCTTGTCGATGGTTCTTGCCAATTTGCGAAGTTTGGTAAATGTATCAATGATGGCAATGGTGGTGGCTGTTGCCATTGGTGACTTTTATATTGTGGCAAGCATATAAAGTCCTTGTTCTGTAAATCCCTTTACTGTTGCATGAGAAAACTTCAATGTTTCAAGGTGGTCAAAATTTTTGACCACATACTCTTTCTCACTGTTAGTCAGTTCGATAACATATCCAGAAGGAAACTTATCCGGATTGTTTCTTATGGCTTGGTTAACCACCTTGGTTGTTACTCCATACAATTATGCAACATCTCTGTCAAGGATGACTTGCTTATCCCTGATGATAATGATTTTACTTTCTGTTTTTACAATATCTTCTTGATGTCCCATATTTTTTATTTATTAGGATGATGCCGCTAAGGTACAACATTCTTTTTAATCTCCAAATGTTTTAGGTGAAAATGAGGGAAAGAATGCGGGCATACAAAAAGGCGGCTCTCGATAAGAGAGCCGCCTAATGATTATTTGTTGAAGTCTTGATGATTACTTCTTGATAAATTCACACTTGGCATAGCCAGTGATCCAAGCATAGAGCTTGATGTCGTAAGTACCAGCTTCTGGAATGAACTGTACAGCAGGAGCATTGTTAGAGAATACAAACTTCTCACCATCATATCCCCACTGCATCTTCCAGTCATCATTGGCACGGAACTTACATTCACCTGCTTTCAGTTCAACGCCCTTGATTTCCCAGCAGCGCTCTTTTACATTATAAGTCAAATCTACGTCACTATCCCAGCCGTTAGGAGCAGCAGCACCGATAATACCGATAGTAGTGATAGGAGTCAGTGTGTAAGTCTTGGCTGACAAGTCTACATCTACCTTGTAGTAACCAGCTGGCTCAGTCATTGTGATGTTGGCTGCACCTGGAGCTGTATCGAAGTTTGCGCCATAGCCAGTACCACTCCAGTCTTGCGCTGTAGTGAACTTAAATCCGTTCTGGTTGAGGTACATGAAACCGCGGAATTGAGTTCCTTCTTGGTTGACGCATTCAAGAACATCATATCCATCCCAGCCGTTAGCATCGCCCTTCATGTAGAGGAATGATGGAGCCTTGTTTACCTCTGCCTTATTTGTCTTCACGTCTACAGAGAAGATATACTTACCGGCATTTTCAATCTTTCCAGAGGCGAGAACCTCACCATCCTCGGCAACAACCTGCCATGTTGAGTTGTCGTTAGTAGTGGTAATAGTGCCCTTGAAATTAGGATCATCATATGCAGAAGAACCATTGTTAGCCAATGGGAATTCTGCCTCTCCGTCATTGAGGACAAGTTTGTAGCTTGATACAAGACCAGGAGATGTAAGAGTGACATCTACTTTGCCGGCATCTATAAGAACTGCCTCACCATCTTTAATAGCACTTGCGAAAACATGACCCACGAATGAACGTGCAATGGGGTCTTTACCATAGTTCTTTTCTACAAAATTTTTAAGTACAGTCTTTTGTGCCTTACCGTCATTTGTAGTGTTGATGGTAGTTGTTGCTATTTCGTCTGCACTAAGTTCAATACGAACATCTTTCAGCTCGAATCCTGCAGGCAATGTGGCAGAACTTAAGTTGAAGATAGTAACGTCGTCGGTTGTCACCTGTTTCAAGTCGATAGCACTTACTCCTGTAGCCTGATAACCAGGTATGGTAATTGCACTTTCTGGAGTAGTGGTCTGTGCGCCCGCCCAATCCTTGTAATCTTCATTACATGAAGCCAAGGTTAAGCCCATGAATCCAAGTAGCAGTACTAATTGAAATATTTTTTTCATGACTTTATCTCTTTTAAAAGTTTATTTGTATGACCGTCTTGATGTTACTCGAAGACGGTCAATTTTTAATAATCTTATTCTACTCTTGCGTCCTCAGTAGAGAAGTTGATGTAGAACTTCTGTCCAACAGTAGCAGATACACGATACTGGTCACCGCCAAGGCCACGGTAGTCTACCTTGCCCTTTTCCTTGTTGATGATGAACTCAGACTTCCACCATTCTGTGCCTGGCAACTTCACGTATGCACGGATTTCACCAGCTCCGATGAATGCAGGAGAAACAAATTCACCATCAGCAGTTGTAGGTACAGTGAATAAGCCTGCAGGATTTTCTTCGCTCCAATCTGGACCCATGACGTCACCAATCAACCATACATTAGGTCTCAAGACGTTGACAGTGTAGAGGATATCTCGTTTGTCAAGCTCGGTCTGGATATAGAGCAGATACCATCCTGGGGTTTTGCTGGCAATGTTGCCATTATTGTCAATGATATCGCCAGCAGCCTCACCTGTGATAGTGCAGCCCTCATAGCCCATCAACTGACCTTCTGAGTCAGAGGCCTCATAGTTGAACTTGATACCATCACCATCGATGTATACCAAGTGCCAGAACTCGTTCTCAGCTCCATTGACCTGAACCATCTTGATGACCTTCTTCTCGTCCCAGCTCCAGTTGTTGAAGCTACCCTTTACGTACATTGTTGTAGGTAATTCTACAGGAGGCAGACAGAATGAAGTGCGGACACTCTTCAGTTCGATAGTATTTGAAAGAACTTCACCTTCACCATTTGAACTTCCCACAGAAGCGCGGAGTCTGAGATATAATGGCGTTGTAAGAGGGAAATCTGCCTCTTCCTTGCCAGCATTCAGCAACAGCTGTGTTACTGTATTTGCCAACTTAGTTGCTTTTGTCTCTATGATTACATTATGAGATGTGGCTGAAACTTCCAGATAGTCAGACATATCTGCATGGAGTGATGCCTGAATATAATAGGTTGTTGCAGCTGTGTATCCATAATCAGGCTGCGATGTTGTCAACTTGAATGTTTCTGCGTGATCCAAGTCGTATGTTGCATCGGCAATTGCAGGTGTGTTCAACACGAAAGTGCTTGGCTGCCCAAGTGTCGGATTAGAGTCTCTGTCAGAATCGCAGGAAGCTGTCAGAAACAAACCTACAAATAAGGTTGCTAATATTGATAACTTTTTCATATTATTCAATTTTTACTATGTTATTGATAGGTGATTAGTCTCCGTAGCCAGGATTTTGCTTGATGTTGCTGTTGGCAACACACTCCTTGGTAGGAATACCATATACATTGCGGCTTGCCTCAATGGTGCCACCATCCTTGCTACCACCTTTCCATTCCCATGTATAGTCTGAATCACCACCGAACTTGCCAAAGCGGATCAAATCCATACGACGGCGACCCTCGTAGTAGAACTCACGAGCCCACTCGTCGCAGATTTCATTAAGAGTATACTTAGGCTGTGTAGATTTATGAGCGCGATTTCTCAGATAGTCAATAGCCATCTTGCATTCGCTATCGTGACCCAGACGCTTCTCTGCCTCTGCATAAGTAAGCCATGCTTCTGCTGCACGCATGAAAGGAACATCCATATCAACGAACTTTGAGTCATGAGTAGCTGAACCATCTGCATGAAGGTTGGTAAACTTGGCGCAAGAGAAGCCCTGCTTGAAGTCAGAAGGTTTCTTGATTTCCAAAGTACGGTCCTTACCGAAGAACATGGCGCGGTCGTCCTTTGCTGCACTAACCATTTCGTCAACATCTCCGTTAGGAGCCTTTCCTGAGAAGAACTTGTCGATCAACTGCTTGCGAGCACGGTTACCAGCCCAGTTCTCACTTGTACCCGTACTTGGCATGTCATCCTTGTGGGTAGAAGCTATCAAGAAGAGAGAGCCACCATAGTTCTGAGTCTGGATACCATCCTGAAGAATAGGAAGGATAATCTCTATCTGAGCACCGTTGCTGTTGTTGTCGCCCATGAAGAGGTTCTTGTATGAAGGGCTGAGATCGTATGAAGAATCCATAACCTTCTTAGCATAGATGGCAGCATCTTCCCAACGGGCAGTACCTGTGTAAACCTCAGAGTTGAGGTACAGACGAGCGAGGAGCAACCAAGCTGCAGCCTGGTCGGCACGACCATAGGTATTTGTGCCTGGAGCCTTCATATCCTTAACACAGTCAAGCAACTCATCCTCGATGAATTTGCATATCTCTGCACGAGACTTCTGAGGAGCAAGTTCCTCTGATACCACGGTCATGAAAGGTACGTTGCCAAAGAGATCTGTTGCATAGTAATAGTACATAGCACGCATGAAACGAGCTTCAGCGCGTTCTGTTTTTGTATGGTCGTCTGTCAATTCTTCTGTCTTCGTCAAGAACTCATTGCAGAGAGAAATACCCATGTACAAGCGGTAGTACTCACAAGTTACCATACCATGAGATGCATCCCAAGTACCGTAATTATATTCTGGGATACCAGCATCACCCCAAGAACAGATGGCTTCATCTGTAGGAAGCTCATTCATGTTCCACAACTGGCGGAAGAAATCTGATGTACCTTCATCGATGTCTGCAATATCACCATTACCGGCAGGACCTTGCTGACCTGTCAAAGCCATGTTGGCATAAATCTTACGGAAGTTCGCATCCTGATTGAATGTGATATCCGTATTCTTATCAATTGTAGGATCTACGTCCAAGTCGCTGACACATGACGTTGCGGTCAATGAAAGAGCGAAAGCTGCAATAGGAAGCAGATTCTTGATATTCTTATTTAGTTTCATAACTATCTATTTTTAATGTTTAGAAGTTGAGGCTCAAACCAATCATAGCTACAAATGGGCGTGGATAGATATTGTTGTCTATACCGCCAGATACCTCTGGGTCGAGTCCTTTATAATTTGTGATAGTGAACACATTCTGTACTGTTCCGTATACACGACCGCTGATGTTGTAGCCCCACAAGTCGCGGAAAGAGTAGCCGAGTGTAATGTTATCACACTTCAAGAAAGATGCATTCTGAACGAAGAGGTCAGACATGTAGTAGTTTCCTACTCCCTTGAAGCCGATGCCAAGATGGTTCTTTACGAAGTTGGTGAAGAAGCCAGACTGTGCATAAATTGAAGCTTCACCCTGATTACAGTTGTTAGAGTAGACATCGTTGTAAACATAATTGTTCAAACTTGCACGGAGTGAGAAGCTGAAATCCCAGTCTTTGTAGATCATCTTAGAAGAGAGACCCATCAAGACATCTGCTGCAGGCTTCTTATAGTAGTAGCGGTCTGCATCGCTGATGATGCCATCACCGTTGCGGTCTACAAATACATTCTCCAAAGGCTTTCCATCCTTGTCGTATACCTGCTGGTAAACCAAGAATGAGTAAGCTGGATGACCTTCTGCCTGTCCCTGGATGGTGTTACCTGTACCTTGAGAGATACCACCTGCTGGGATGTAATAGCCAGGACGGTCGCCTGTTGTCATAGAGAGAATCTTGTTCTTATTCCAAGTTACGTTGTACTGCAGATCCCATGTGAAGTCCTTCTTCTGAATAACCTTGCCACCCATAGAGAACTCAACACCAGTGTTAGAAAGTTCACCTACGTTGGTCATTACTGAGTTCTTGAAGTTAGTACCTGCAGATACAGTCACGTTTTGCAGCAAGTCCTTAGTCTTGCGATAGTAGAAGTCAACACTTGCATTGAATCGGCCGTTCAGGGCGCCAAAGTCCAAACCAGCATTCCAAGTAGTGGTCTTCTCCCATGTCAAACCGAGGTTGTAAGCATTAGGACGTGATGTGGTACCCTTATCGTCACTACCAAAGATTGGATAGAAGGCATGCTCACGGTTTACTGTATATGATTTGAAATATGTGTACTCGCCAACACCTTCCTGCTGACCTGTGATACCATAACCTGCACGAAGTTTCAAGTCAGAAAGCCAAGAAACGTCCTTGAGGAAGTTCTCCTGGTTGAGCTTCCATGCCAGTGCTACTGATGGGAAGTAACCCCAACGATTGTCTTTGTTGAACTTAGAAGAACCATCGGCACGGAAGGTAGCTGTCAACATATAGCGATCCATCAATGTATAGTTCAGACGACCGAAGAAGGAAACGAGATAAGACTCGTTAGCCCATTCGTTATTTACTTCGTTGTACTTCTGACCAGCCTTGCTAGGATGGGTTTCTGGATACATACCCCAACCGATGTTGGTACCCTTGCGATGGAAGTGTTGCCACTCGTAACCACCCATGATATCGAAGTTGTGGATACCCAATTCCTTTGCATACTGCAAATAAGAAGAGAAAGACAAGTTATATTTGTCGGTTACATCCTGTCCGTGATAACCATAATAGTTGTTGCTGGCAGAACGTGGGTCGATATTGTTGGTCTGTCTACCCTTAGACAAGTCCATACCACCATTGATATGGATGCGCAAGTCGGGCAAGAAATGGAACTTATAGTCCAACTCCAAGTTACCAATCAAAGAGCGTGAAATAGCGCGATTCTGCTGTAAGTCAAGAGTAGAAACAGGGTTGGCTTGTGCAAGGTTGTTGTATGCCAAAGGCCATGAAGCGTCACCATACTCATTCTTACCTGTCCATTGGAAGTAACCACCAAATGAAGTCATGTAGTCTGCACCGTCTGCATAAACTGGCTGAGTCGGGTCGAATGTCAGAGCATCGCCTACAACGCTACCATCTGCATAGCGGTTCTTTGCCCACATACCCTTCAAGTTGGCATTGACGTTCAAGTGCTTGTCGAAGAATGAAGGAGCATAACTCAAGCTACCAGTCAAACGGCTGAAAGTAGAAGTCTTGATTACACCATTCTGGATAGTAGCGCCTAAAGATGCACGGAATGGCTGTCCTGCAATATTTCCAGACATAGACACGTTGTGGTCTGTGCTGAAAGCATCGCGGAAAATCTCTTTCTGCCAATCAGTGTTTGCATTACCGAGCTTGCTGTATTGCTCGCTGTCGGTGCCATAAACATTGGCAATAAAGCTGCGATATTCGTCACCATCCATCACGTCAAGTCTCTTGATAACAGAGCTGATAGACATATTTCCGTTATATGAAACGCGAATCTTACCAGATTTAGAACCCTTCTTGGTAGTAATGATGATGACACCATTAGAAGCACGAGAACCATAGATGGCTGTTGCTGAAGCATCCTTCAATACGGTGAAGCTCTCGATATCGTTAGGGTTCACCATAGACAATGGGTTGGAAAGACCTTGCACACCATTATTGTCCATTGCCAAACCATCAATAACGATCAATGGGTCGTTGGAAGCGCTCAGAGACGCACCACCACGAATACGAATTGTGGAACCACCACCAGGAGTACCACCATTAGAGATAACATTAACACCAGCAATCTTACCATTCATCATGTCTTGAGCATTGGTTACAAGACCATGGTTCATGTCGTCTGGCTTAATAGCCGTAACAGCACCGGTCAAGTCGTTTTTCTTAGCACGACCATAACCGATGACAACGACTTCGTTCAACGACTTAGAGTCATCGATCATCGTGATGATCATGTTCTTGCTTGCTTGTACTGTCTTTGGGGTCATACCCAAATAAGTAAAGGTTAGCTTAGTACCGGGAGCTGCATCAACAGAGAAGTTACCATCCATGTCGGTAATGCCTACTGCCTTACCGTTGACTGTAATGGTAGCACCCATGACAGGCTCACCAGAAGCATCTTTCACTTGTCCCTTGATGGCATTTGACTGCGCAAAGGAACTTGCTGTCAGGAGAAGACCACTTGCGAGGGTCAACATCCTAAGAGGCAATTTAATTTTTACCTGCTTCATCATTCTGTTTAATTTTTAGTTAATATATGCATGTTGTTGTTAGTCGGTTTTTATTCCACGCTTATTTCCCTTTAGCCGTTAGTTATTAGTCCGCGCGGTTAAAAAATATTATAAGGTGGTATAGCTCATCTCATCATTTTGTTTGATCTTTAAGTTTATATGAATAATCTTGCTTAGTTATATCCTGCACTTAAAATAAAGTTATAACCTTTTGTGGCGTTCTGGATAAGTTTTGGCTTTTAGTTAGTGTTGTTAGCTATTAACTTTCAATATCCAGTCGGTCGTTAGGTCTCTACATTATTATAAGGTAGGAATGGCATTTTTTGTACCATTTTAACTTTCTGTATGCAAATGTAACTCCTTTTGCGCTTACTTGTACTTTTTTTAGAGTTAAAAACAGCATTCTTGTTGTGCAAACGTTTGCACGATATTTGCCTTAGGTACATCTTTAGGTACTATAGTGGACGAAAAAAAATAACTTGGTACGAATTGGGTGAAAAATGCACCATCTCAATAAGGTCATGGTCTCAAATCATACTAATTTATTTTTTCACCATCACTAAGTAACTCTAATTCCGCAAAGTGGTTCAAATACGCCCTGAAGGAGCTGGAGCCCATATTAAGCAGCACGCCCTGAACCAATGGTCACCGGCCGAAGGGAAAGGTAAAGGGCAGAAGCTCTTAGCCCAGGGCAACGCCCTGGGTGTAGTAGCAATCAGCAAGGCGCCCTGTAAGGGCAACAGCTTTACAAATTGCCTGGTTCTTTGAAGCTTTTGCCCTTACAGGGCGACAGGTTTGTGTCCGTAATTACCCAGGGCGTTGCCCTGGGCTAAGAGCTTCTGCCCTTTCAGGGCGTGCTGCTTCT
>OGYV01001843.1_pt1 | contig 14968 bp, 18 predicted proteins | sample 1576651 | NCBI WGS metagenome assembly OGYV01 (sample SAMEA3541570, study PRJEB24748) | human gut metagenome | biome: human gut; feature: human-associated habitat; material: faeces | place: China | collected 2012
ATGCAATTCAATCTGCACTACTATAATACTGTGCTTAGGCACAAGGAGTTACAAACATCACATAAACAATATAAGAAAGAGGTATAAAAATGATTAATGAAAAAAGAGTTAAAGAGTTATTGCAAAAGAGAAATTCAAGTAAAGTTAAGATTATAAACTGGGAATATATTTATAGTAAACATCTTGATGAAATGATACCACACTATGTGCAGTATTCAGGTGAAGTATATGTATGGAATGAAGAACATTTAGTATATTATAATATAACTAGAAGCGATTGTATATCTCTTGATTTTGTTTTGGAAAATGTTGGAATGTAGAAAGGAGATTAACAATGGAAATTATAAGAAAAAATAATATGGAATTTTCAAATTTGAAAATCGGAGACACTTTTATTTGGGGCAATGAATGTCTCGCAGTTAAAATATATGATATTGAATCTAATAACAATACACTAAGTTTAGACACTTACCAAACTTTGATATTATCAGAAAATGAAGATGTTATAAAAGTAAAAGCTAAATTAATAATTAAATAAAGGAGTAAATAAAAATGGAAACAATATATTATATCAAGAATGGAAAAAAGACGAATAAAATTAAACCTAAATATATGCAGAGTTTAGATAAACTCAATAAGGCTATAAGCTATGGAGATACTATAGTAAGATTTGACGAATTGCAGAAATGGTACAGAAGTAAAAAGCATTGGAATTTGATTACTAAGGATAGGGATAGATTAGAAACAGCATTAAATGAATTTGGCTTTTATTATAGTTGTGGATTCAGGTCTGAGGGTGCAGAAAGTTTTTACATTGAATTAGATTTAACTAAAAAGCAGAATCAAAGAGCTGTAAAAATCTTTCAGGATTTTTATATAAATTTATAATTATTATGCTGATCTATCGGCAATACGGGAAGAAAAGAGGTAATATTATGAAAATTAAAGTAGCAGTTTATCCAAACAAAGAAAGCAATACTAATCTAAAGGCTATGGTAATTCTTGAAGTTGAAGATTGCTTAGTTATTAATTCCGTAAAAATTGTAGAGGGCAAAAAAGGTCTATTTGTATCAATGCCACAGTACAAGGATAGAAACGGAGAATATAAAGATATAGTTTATCCTAACTCAAAGGAAAAGAGAAACAGCTTAACAGCTCTCATATTAGCTGAATATGAAAAAGTGGCAGGTGCTAAAGATAGCACATCAAATATCTAATATGAATAAATATGATATTGACAATAATCTACATATTAATATTAATACAGGGATTGAATTTACAAGGGTAGCACTTGAATTAGGCTACCCGATTCAATCCATAATTAAAGAGTTGAGGGAGCCAACAGAGTATAATATTAAATTAGAAAATTTGAGAATTGACGACAAAACTGTAACTGGCTATGCTTTACTGACTGATATAGAAGATATTGAGAAAGCTGTAGCAAGTAAAGGTACAGCGGAAAACAGATATACAGCCGAGAAACTTATAAGAATATTAAGCAAGTATACAGATTATTAGAATAGAAAGGTGTTAAAGTTATGTATAAAAGATTAGCGAAAGCATATAGTTATGATGGAACACGAAAGTTAACAGATATTAAAGGAATTGTAATACATTGGACTTCGGGAAGTTTTGACACGGCAAGAAATAATGTAGATTTTTTTGCAACGTCAAATACTCGATATGCGGGGGCTCATTATTTTACAGACAAAAAAGGATATGCAGGTCGTTCACTTCCACTTAAATACATTGCAAATGCTGTTGGCGGGGGAGTAATGGGTGACGGTGGAAAAAAGTATTATAATATTCTTAATAATAAGAATACAGTATCTATTGAACTTTGTTCATCAACGTATAAAGAGCCATACAGCAGAAAGCAAATAAAACGAACTAAAAAATTAATTAAGTACATTAGACGTAAATGTCCGAATATTAGATATATCGCCCGACATTACGACATAAATGGAAAGTGCTGTCCCGCTACTTTAATTACTCCAGTTCGTTGGAAGCAGTTTGTTACAGATGTAGGGTGTACCGATTTAAAATATACCTTATAGAAAGTTTAACCCTGACTAAATTATTAGTCAGGGTATTTTTTTATCTCATTCGTGGAAAAACAAAAGGACAAAACCTTTGATTATATCTAAATTGAATTGGTGGAATTGGTTCAGGTAATGGGGGGTTCTCACTATCAGCTCTTGCGTAATACTGCCATTTATCATTATAATAACTTCGAATACTGATTTGTTCGGCAGGTGGTAAGGTGTCATTATGAGCACCGACCAACTTTGTTGCTCCTGATAAATCGTTTTCAAAAACAACCTCGGTGTGACCCTCTCCGTCAACATTATAAAATAATATATCGCCCCTTATTAAGTCAGCTTTAGACTTAAATTTTTTTACTTTAAAGCCTAAATTTCCAAGCTCTGTTTTTTGATTTGCAGTGGTAAATTGAGTTTGCAGATCATATCCCCCACCATTATGCAAGCCAAACGAAACGAAGCTACTACAGTCAAAGTAATAGCCGTCATAAGTCCACGGTACACCGTGCCCTGCACCTAGTTTGTATAAATATTTATTATTGTTTGCGATAGCTTCGCACCACTTCAAAAATCCATTTATACTAGTATCATCAACTGAATTAAAATCAAGAATGTCATTCCATTCTTTACTTCCTATGTGTCCGTTGGAATCTCCGTTATATCTTTTTAATATGTTAGCTTGCGACTGGTCTGTGGGTCGTTCGTAATTTTTTAGCCAAGCACCTGTTAAATATAGTATACTTTCAGTACTTTTTATAAATTCCATAAATGTGATAGGATAGTCGCTTGTTTTAATCCATTGCAGATTGTTTTTTGCTTCGTAGTCTATTACTGAAAGCTGTGTTAACATAGTACTATAAGTATTATATCTCCCGATTGCTTTTGCTCTTTTCTGTAGGTTGCTTTTTGGCGTCCATTGTACTAATCCATAGCCTGAACCCCCTACTTCGTTAAGCATAGGATTTACAGTTGATTCAGCAGAGATATTTCCAAGTATGGCACATATTGAATTATTACTCCACCCTAAATCACTCAATTGTTTGCAGTATTTAAGCACGCATTTAGCATTAAATTTTTGCTGTTTTTCCGTCAGATAGCTACTGCTTCCGTAGTAGCTACCTGACTTATCTCTGTATATTTTAGCCATATTATTACCTCGCTATCTATGATTAGCTTCCTTATATTCATTATACTTATATACATAGTCTATTGAATGCCAAATAGTAGTTCCGTTATCGAACATCTGTTTAATTACATTCATAGCGTCCTGAGGAATATTACCTATTAAATTAACTCCGCTTGTTTTAATGTAATTCCAATAAGGTCTACTGTCAAATTTAGGAACTTTTATTTTATTGATTTTATAACCGAACATTGAAAAATAATCATCAATCATTTTACAGTTTTCCGCCGTAATTGTAACAGTTTGTGCCTTAAATCCTATCTGTCCGACTGTAATGTTAGCAACTCCGGTAAAAGCACCGTGGGGAACGTCTGCCTTGCTTTCTTGGTCTTTTAGTGCTGAATCCATAGCATTTTTTTGATTATAATAATTGATTCCAGTATCAACTGCCCCAGTTACTGAACTAACAGCACCGCCAACATTTCCACTTGCAAGTCCGCCGAGGAATCCCGCCCAGTTTTTAATAAATCCTACTTTTGTGTTATTCTCCAAAGTAGAATATTGATTCGATATGCTATTTTGATTTGCCGCCATATAACTAGCAAAGCTGTTAGTTACAAAAGGAAGTTCAACATTAGTCTGTCCCTGTATTGAGTAATCAAGATTTTTAACTACACCATCATATTCATACAAATAACCGAAGCTAGTATTAGCTTCAACACAAGGAAAGTAATAGTAAAAATCAATTTTGCTTTTATCGTTCGAAAGTTCAAACTGACCTTTCATTGAATTACCATTGTTGTTTGTAAAATTGGCGAAGCAATAAGGATAGGTGAAGCATTTATTATTTATAGGAGTATAGCCGTCAATATTAGTAGGTCGGTTAACCTGATATTTTAACATTTCAGCCTGTTTTTTATTTATTCCTACATAATTTATAGGGTCTCCAGTATCTTCAAAATATGCAGTTTCCTTTATGTTGTCAGGGATTGCAGCTTTTGGAATCATATACAAGCCACTAACCCCGTCTAATTTATTTTTAAGTGTAAGCATACGAATTAAAACATTCATTAATTCCAAATCATCTGAAAAAATAATGCTAGTACTGTATTCATATTTAGATGGTTGGCACGTGTTTGAAATGGCTGTTCCCCCTGAATGTCCTGTTTGTAATACTCCTGATGTGTCAGTACACGCTAAACAAAAATACATTCCCTTATCATCTCCGTTTAATACTACAGATTCTTTGATTTTATATTCATCAATCGGTAATCCCTCGTCAATGATGTACGCTCCGTATGTATCAACTGGAACGTGTTCACGTTCCACAAAAGAATCTTGAAATGTTATTCTGTGACAATAAGTTTGCCAGTAATCATATTCATAATGAAGTATACAAGTAGTAAGATTACTTTTCCATTCTACACTTGTAATGAATATAAAGTACGTTTTGTTCGCTTCTTCTATCATTCCATAATTGTATTTGTTTCCATGATAATAATTAATGTCTAATCTTATTGTTTTTTCCGATTTATTACAGCTTGCTAAATTAGTTTTAATTACGTCTTTGTATGAGTTAAATGCTTTTTTTTGCTCGGCTTCTGTATTGTAATAAACTTGATTTGCATAATCATTTATAGGAAAGTTTTTAAAAAGAGTTAAATTCATCATATTAAATACCTCACTTTTCTTAATAAAGAACAGAGCTAAAAAGGTGTTCTCCCTCTATCCAGTCCATATACATATTCATTACATTAGTAGTCAATTCAAGATATTTATGTAACAGCTCTATTGCGTTACCCTCATATCCGTTAGACACTTCATTATATAGAGATGTATTATTTCCATTTTCGTTAGCTGTATCAGTAATATTACTATTACTGTTAGTATCTCCTGTGCTATCATCAACCATAGTACTATTGTTGTTTCCCTGACTATTGTTAGCGTCCGTAATATAGTTGCTTTTTGTACTAAAAAGATTATCAATTTCAACAGAATTTGATGGCGTATCACTATGCAAATTAAAATCTTTACTGCTACTGTTACTGTGGCTATTACTATGATTTTTAGAACTGCTGTGATTTTCGGCAACGCTGTTACTATTTCTGTCGATTTGATGATTCGTGTTAGTATTTGAATCCATTTCCCTATGGTAAGTATTTAGGGGATTTAATTCGTTCACCTTAACTGTAACAAATCTGACAGCTCTATCCTGATATTTTTTCAACATCTTTCTAAAAGCGATTTTAAAATCTAAAAATGTGTCAAAATTCAATTCCCTATCGAAGAAAGTATCGCAGAAAAATTCTATAAACTTATTCCATTCATTTGAATCATCTGTATAAAAGTATTTCTTTTCAGTATCTAAAAAATTTTTAACTTTTTCATATACATTTTCGTAATTGAAGTTGGTATCATACATATTAATAAGGTCAATTAACTTCAAAGTATAATTCGGATTATTCTTGTACATTCGTTTCAGCTCCTCTCTCAAAATCAAAGATACCGTTAACTGTATCTATAATTTTATTGTCAACGTCAACTTTCCAATCCGTTCCAAACTTCTCATTAACGTTTGCGATAAACTCTTTTCTATTCTGAATCCTGTTGGAAAGTAGAGTGTTTTTAATATCATCGTTACTGGTAATCTCACTAGTGATTAATCGTTCTTTTTTATTTGGATTAACCAAACTTGATAGACCTGTCACTATTAAAAATTCATTTAAAACGTCTCTAAGTCCGTCATAATAACTAGATATAGTTTCGGGCGTTGAAAAACTCAACGTTTTAAAATTTGTGTCGGGTCTATTTAAAGCAACAGTAACTGGATTGCCAACAGTATGGTTGTTAAACTGGGTTAGAACTTCATTTAGGCTGTTTTTGTCCGGAACTTCTAGCAGTGCTGACTTTCGACTTAATATGATAGCATTGTCAATACTTACTTTAAGTTCGGCTATGCACTGGGCGTACTGCCAAGCTAGTACGCTGTCGCTAACGCTTGTAATGTTATAATTATATCCGATTACTGCATTTTCCTTAGTTACTTGTTTTTCTGTTCCGTCGGGCATTATCGCCATAAAAGTACTATATTCATTCCAAGCGTTCAGCCTGCCAGTAGGATTAGCAGGAGCAACAATTATATTGTCGGTAGAATCCTTAAACACACACACATAAGCTGAATTAAAAAAACTTTGGTCGATTCTTCGTCTAAGCACACTATTAACATTTTCATAGTCAAATATTCCTGTTAAAATGTTAGAAAGAACCCCATACCAAATATATTTCCAACGCTCTTTATCGTATAATGCCTGTTCTGTTCCGTTAGTAGGTTGAAGAACAAAAAATAAAAGGTCATTTATTTTCATATTTTCATATTCCTTTCTAAAATTAATAGGCTACTACTATTTGAAGCAGTAGCCTGATTTTTTTACTGTAAAATTTCAAAATAAAACTCTACGTTCATAGTATCAGTTCCGATTGACAGTTCAAATTGAGAAAGATATGTACTATCAAAAATAAAGTGTAATTTATAGTTTGAATCGTCAGATGTTGACTCGGCAAAAAACAGTCCATAAGGAGCGTCTATTATTACGTTAGAACTAAATAATGAACTAATAATATTAATTTTAAAATCTGAATCATAATTTGCTATCTCTGATTTAGGAATATTCACATAAATGTCGCCGTGAATATTATTAATTACTTTTCTATCAGCTATAGTAACAGAATCAATAGCAAAGTTATTATTATCAGTTCCCGCATTTTTTGTCAAAGTAGCAGCAGCTCTGTATTTTTTCTGCTTTTTTGTCTGATATGTAAGTAACCCACTATCTGCAATCTGATAATATCTTAATAAGTTAGAATCATTTTCGACTTTTGTAACTCTGTTTTTTAAAACTGATATGTCAGTTTTATTGTTTTCAATGTCCGTTTCATTTTTTGTAATTTTCTTTACAAGTGTAGCGTCAGCTACATATAAGTCCTTAATTTGATTATCGTATGTAACTAATTTATCATTAATAGTATTGACATTACTATTAATAGTTTCAATATCACTTGTGTTCTCTGTAACCTGTGCCGATATAGTTCCATACGCTGTATCTATTTTATTATAGTTTGCGTTGGGAGTTCCATAATTTGGAAAGTCAGTTCCTGACCATAAATATAATTTCAAATTTTTTGTTTCTGCCATTTTTCTTTCTCCTTTTCTAATCTCTAAAAAACGTTTGAACTTTATTAAAGCTGTTTAAATTAATTGCTTCCCTTAATTTTTCAGGTAAAGAATTATAATAAAAATATGATGATTCGTCCTCTTTATTATAACCTCGCCTAAAAAGTCTATACTGTGAGTTCAATATATTATTAATATTAAAAAGTACGCTATCCATAGTAAATTCTAATCCTGCATAACTTCCTAAATCTTCGGCTGTGTGATGATGTGTCGCATACTCGATTGAATCCCAATCAAGATTATAGGCTATGGCACTGAATGAGTTATCAACTCCATTCTTGTAATATACATATAATGAAGCCTTAACTGTTCCAGCTCCGCTTTTAATAGTAACATCGCTATAAACATCTGTAAAGTTTGATAGCTTAAACCATACGCCACTACCTGCGATTTTAACATCTGCTACTTTTCCGTTTACTGTAATATCTCCAAAGTCAGTATCGGTAAACGTTACATATATTCCTACTCCATCATCATACGCTTGTATATTAACAACTTCCTGAATTGCTCCCGATTCAACAACTTTATACATATTACTGTATTCAGGGATTGTAGAAAATATGAATTTTTTTTCTGCCCAATTAATTTTTGCCGATTCTGTAAGTGAATTATAATTATATAGCTGTAAACGACTTTTTATTTCTGCTATATCTTCCCAAGTAAAACTGAATCCTGACTTCTGAACGATTCGCATAATATCTCGCATACATTCTTCATTAGTTTTTAAATTTCCGTCTACTGGGGAAAAACTCGCAATACTCTTACTTGCTAATTCTTCCAACTTCTGATTTAATTCGGCTATTAGAGTTTTAAGTGCTAATATTTGCTTGTCAGTATAATCTCTGTCGCTTTTACTTGTATCGCTAATTAGCGTTTTAAGTTCTGATTTAGCTTCATTCAGCAAGCGTTGAAACAATCTACTTAATTCGTCAATTTGTGACTGTAAGTTTGTATTAATAGTATCAACATAGTTTCTTTCGTTTGTAATAGCTTCATTAATGTATACAGTCAAATCATTATCTAATTTTTTTAATTTAGCTTCAATTTCAGTAGACAGCTCTAATATTTTTTTATCAACATAGCCTTGATAATTGCTTTCCCAGTTTGATACATATTCAGTGACTTCGTTCATCTTAGTAATTAGCTGATGAATTATCTGTTGAGTTGATAATGCGTTATCAACTGATAAATTTTGGCTAAACATAAAAGGCAAAAGTCTATTCATTATATCTTCTCCTCTCTTTAAGATTTTAGGTAGTAGGAAACAAATCCTACTACCTTTATAATTTTTTATTCTGTAACAACTGCGTTTCTTTCAATAAGATTGCTGAAATAATCCGTTGGAACGTCTGACTTCTTCACTTCATGAACTAAAGCGTTAACGCAGAAGAACGGAGAAGTGCTTAATGTCTGCCAGATATGTAAGTATCTATTATAAGCTCTTGCCGTTGGTAAGTCATTGCCATTTACTTCATTATCAGGGTCATCAATAACCCTGAAAAAGTTTTTATCGCAAATTACAGCGTCAATCGCATAATACTTTTCGGAACCTGTTTCGCCGGTTTTAATATATCCCAAGCCGTCAACCTCTGTAACATTATCAACGTTGAACGCTAATTCATCCTTGTTAAAGGCACTTGCTAAAGTTGATACAGATAATTTATTCTTAATCTTATATGGTAATATCAAGGCTGTATCATCTTTAGAACAAACTGGTAAAATCTTAGTAGTAGGATTTTTAGCACCCCAAGGAGAATTGCTTGCGTTTCTGAAATTAAATGAACTTGCTACATCCTTAACTACTTCAATGAAGTCATTGCCCGTTGACTGGTCAGTAACTTCCTTAATCTCGATTGTTTTAATTCCATCATTCTGAACTGCTGACTGAATGAGCTGTAACATAAGTTCATACTCTTCCTGATAATTAGATTGATATAATGTTTCTGTTAAGTCGTTAACAAATTTTTCCAAATCGTCCCAAGACTGTAAAGCTAATTTAAGCTCTTTTTCGGAGAAAGTTAAAGGAAAAACTCTCTGTCTATTTAATCTATGGAAGCATTCAGCGTATTCCTGTGGATAGAGTTTGAACATCTTAGCGACTCCGTCTGTTGTAAATTCATAATTAAATCCGCTAACTAAACCTTTAGCAATTTCTCTTGTATCAATTCCTAATCCCTTCCCCCCTCTCTTAAATTTAGCAAGTGGATTTTCGAATTTAGCAATTCTATTGATAATGGTTTCCCCGATTACGTTAATAAGCCCTTTAGCAAATTCATTCTTTACAGTTGAATACTGTAAAATCGGATTTGATAATGTAACAATCGGGTCACCGTCCTGCAATTCTGTAACTCTCGTCTGATAATCTGCACTTGCATTCTGCCTTATATAATTTGCAATTTTAATTAAATCCATTTTTATACTTCCTTTCTTTTAGTAATAAATATCGTCGATTTTTATTTCTTCGCTTGTTTCTGATTCGTCTTTTCTTGAATCATCTGCAACAACTGGTATCATTGCCAAAAGTTCCAAGTTCTTTGTCTTTAGGCTGTTAACTGATTCCTGTAGTTCTTCTTTTTCCTTTTCTAATTTTTCCTTTTCCTTTACAACTTCATCAATTTCAATTATTGACTCTGCAATGTCTGTAGTAATTTCATCAATAGATTCAAATTGCTTGTTGGCTAAATCGTGAATCTTCATTCTACATCAATCTCCTTTCTTATTTTTTCAAAAAACTTGCTGATTTTTTTAGGAAACACGTTAGGGTTCATTTTACCCAAATTTTCAATTATTGAAATGCACTCCATAATTATAAGATATGCACATACAAGTTTGAAAATTGAAAATCCAACATTAATATTTAGCATATCCATTGAGTGTTCTGCATATGCTGAAAAAATAACAGCTATGACCTCAGCTATTTTATGCATTCCGCCCTGTCGCATTTTGGTTGAATTTAGCGACTTGGTAAGAACTGCAAAAATAACGCCTGTAACAACGTCTATTATTATTCCTGAAAAAACAGCCAACCCATAATATAGCATATTCTGTTGCTCCTTTCTTTAGGATAATACTACACTAGCATACTATTTACTTCTTTGTCAACTGGGAATTAAAGTAATATTTAATTTTTTCTTTTTTCTTTTTTCTTTGTTTGGGTTGTTTTTTTCCCAAGATTGCAAGTCTAAATTGTTCTAATTTTTTATAACTTTCTTCCATATTTAAAACCTCTTTCATTTAATAATTTATAAGTATCAATATCGCCATATATAATAGGTTGATTTTTTAGCAAGGATAAATCTAATATAGGATTATGATTGCGAATATCCGTATCACACAGTTTATACTTCGGTAAATCTTCTCCCAAGTCGATTGATAATCCGTAATCTGTAAATCTGTCCGAACGAACAAAGTATAAACGATTATTATATATATCTTGTATGATGTTAAACTCATATGAATCAAATTTGTATTCATTTCCTATTTTTTTAAAATTCCTTGTATCATCTATTGATATTACTATTCTATATAAAGGCTGATAGTGTTCTCTGAATAAATCTATATCGTCTAATACTTGTAATAGCCAATCATCATTTGATATTACCTCGCTAGGCAGTTCGAAAAATTCCAATCCTGTGACCTGTTCATTGCCTTTAATTCTTAATAATTTAGGAATGTTATTAATATCTTTAGTAATTCTTTCGCCATATTCTACCCCGATTACAGCGGGATTCTCATACTCTCCACTTGCCATATAAGTATATGTGTGACCCTCTTCCAATCCGAAGGCATTTATTCCGAATAATGTGAAGTATGGATTTATAGGACTTAAAATGTTTCCGATGAAGTAAACGTGTACATCATCTCGAAGTCTAACTATTGTTGCAAGCAATGATTTAAAATGGTCAGCTTCGTCAATCTCATACGAATAACTTGAAGTTAACGCAAATTCATCAAATATTATATTGCTTACATTCTCGTAGTTTATTGATTTGTAATTTTGCTGTCGCATTACTGGGATAACATAGCCAAGTATCTGTGCTGATTTTATAAAATCACTTCTATTGAAGTTTCTTTCATCATCTAAATAAGCGTCATACTCATTTATATAATAAACATTACCTTTGTATTCTATATGTATGTCATATTTATGTAAAGTTTTTACAATGAAATCCGTCCACCAATTAGCTTGATGTAATGCTTTTAAATCATCTTTATATCGACATAGCTTAACAAATTGAGTTCCCTTATCATAAAAGTCTTGTAGTACTATATCTCTTTGCGTAGCTGTGGACTTTCCTGTTGTTCGTGTTCCAAGCGAAAAAAATATATCAAAATTATAATTTTTCTTTGCATTATCATAACTGTAGTAGTTGAATTTTTTATTTTTTGATTTCTTAAAAGCGTTGAGTTCGTCTAACGCTTTTTTTAAATTTGCTTTTTTAATCATAATTATTTAACCTCTTAATTCCTAAATCTGCTAGCTGTTCAGCCTGTATCATATCAGCCTGACTTATTAAGCCTTTTTTATATTGATTTTCCAAAGCGTCTAAAAAGCTATAATATCCCTCATCTAAAACTTCCTTGATAGCTTGATACTTAGTTTCTTCTTCTAATGCTTTTGGAAAGATTAATTCTTCAACCTCTGCTGGGGGTAATTTTGAATATTCAGAAAGCAATCTAATTAAATCATTATAATATTCGGCATTTTTAACGTTATGCTTTCCTGATATTCTCATTAACATTACTCTTTTTTTGTCCTGTTGCATTTTTCTTAATTTTTCAGGTGGTTGATGCCAATATCTATACTGTTCCGATTGTTTGCTTTCTAATGCTTTTCTTCTTCGTGCAACTGTTGAGGCTCTTTTTGTCTTGCCTTTGTTAAATTCTCTAACAGAGTTAGTATATTCTTTCCATAATTTTGCTTCGGTCTCTCTTTCTGCCTTAGTTGATATTCCTGACTTTTTCTCTTCTCTTCTTAACTTATCCATTAACTGCCTATGTGCTTTTCTTTCCTGTTCATCAATCTTAATCATAAGTTTACCTTTTTGCTTATAAAAAAGTTGCCCTGAACGTCTATCGAACCATTCATTTGACCCAGTCTTTTTTAAATATCTAGTGCTTGTCGACTGCGTAACATCTGGGTATAATTTGTTATTTTTTTTCATTTTTAATCTCCTTTCTATTCTATGTATAAGTCTTTGTTTTTATCCAATGTAATTATAGTTTTTGCTGTGAATAATTCATAGTCCTTATTATATAAATTACATATTAACTTTGCATATATTCCCCAAGTTTTAGTGTTGAAATCTCGCATAGTTACGTCAACAGATTCAAGAACTACTCCGCTAACTACACTTTCTTTGTATTCATCTATTACTAAGTTGTAACGTTCAAATTTATATGTGCTTGCTAACCGATTCGCTATTTTTCTGTCAAATATAGTGCCGTAATGATAACAGCTTTCTACCATTTCTTCAAACGACTTGTCGTAATAATCATAAATTTGATTGAATAACATAGTTGCGTTCGGTAATCCTGATATAGTAGCTTGTAGTAATTCCTTGCCTTTTTCAACCTTAGTGTATATATATGATTTAGTTCCTAACGATGAAAATTGTGTCGCCGTAAACTCGTGTTCTAATACTCCAAATCCTAAATATTTGTACTTTCCTAATAATTCAAGTTGTAATTTATTAAATTCGTCAACCAACGCCTGCACAAAAGCACTATATTTTACCTTGATACTATCAGTATCAATATAATACACATCTATTCCATTTATTACAAAAATGTATGCTATGTATAATATTGAAGCTCTAGCGTATTGAGGAACGTACAATCCATAAATATAAGATGTTTTATGTTGCTTGTTTAAATAATCATTTTCAAAATCACTTTGTTCTTCGATATATTCCCAACTTGTATTATCATAAGAGATTTTATCTCTTAATAGATGTTGTGCATTATCCCCATAAAGAGCGTTAAGGTCAGCTTTTACATTTTGATAAATTTGTTTGGCTGTTGTTTTTTGTGAATATAAATCTTTTTCAGAGTTTACCATATGCCTGAAAAAATCTTCCTGTATCTCTTCTTTGCTATATTGCTTATATTCTGTAGCGTTTTCCAATAACGAATTATATACTTTATATTCTGCCTTTTTTCTGCCGTTATACTCAACGCTGTTTAATTTAAAATCGTTAGTAGCCTTGTATCTTGTTGCGATTTCTAAATATTCTACATCAACAAGTTTAAATTCATAAAATAAAGATAATGTTAAGTAATCAATACAGGTCACATACATTCTTATTTTAGGCTTAATTTCTAAAATCTTACCATTTATTATTGTACAGTTATACATATTTTTTAGTGGATTGTCTAACTCTTCAATTTTGCTAGTTCCTATGGGTTGAAAGTCAAACTTTGCCTTTATATCAGATAGGATAATAATAGCATTAAACATATTCCTAAAAGGCTTCGGACGTATGTAATTTAAGTGTGTAGCCTTATACATACATTGATTTAACTTTTTAACTTTGTCCCCCTCATATTCTATAAATTGACTAGGAAAGATTCTCGTTAACATCTGAAATGGATAATCGCTCGAAAAATCAAAACTACCTAAATTATGGTTAACCTGTCCAATATATTTAGGATTTGAATAAACTAAACCGCCTTGAAAAAGTTTTTCCCAAAATTCAAGCTGTTCTTTATTTTTTGCATTTTCCAATCTGCATAAAAACTTATTTAATTTAGATAAATTACCTTTTTTCTTTTCGCCGTGTCTATTAGTGTAATATTCTGATACATTAATATCGGGATTTTGTTCGCAATTAAAACGCATTATTCCAGTTTTTGTAAAAGGAATACTTTCCAAATTAGTGATGTAAGGATTCTTTTTAATTAAACTATATATGGATTTTAGCATAATTTCAACATCTCTATAGTTATAATCAATTTCTTCTTGTTGCATTTCTGTTAGAGGTGTTCTTAATTTAGTATAATTATAATCTAACTTAGGTAAGTTCAATTCTTTTCCCAGAGTTTTAATTGACTTATTAAGTAATAAATACGAACATCTAAATTGTAAATTATGACATTGATAGTATAAAGGTTTATTTTTTTCTAAAAACATATATCCTTTGTTGTTTAATCTTGTATCGGATTTAAAAAACTCTAAATTATTACAAAAAAAACTATACTCATAAGAAAGGTTATGAATATAAACAAGTCCTGTTAGTGCTCTATCTTCCATATATGTATTTAATTCATATAAATAATTATCGAGTTCTTCATAAGTTCGACCAAATTTTAACTTTGTGTATTCCCCTGTAATACTATCAATACAACTCACACAGAAAGAATACATAAATGAACATTTTTTAACTATATCATCTGTTTCTATATGTTGCATATTGTTTTTAATATACCACTCATTATTATGCTGAATACATAAATTGCTATCAGAATCATAACCAATAGTACTTGTTTCAATATCCAGTCCATAGATACATCTATAAAATGTTACATTCATATATGATACCCCTTTCTCGTTACTCCCATAGTATATCATAA
>OGYV01001864.1_pt1 | contig 14819 bp, 9 predicted proteins | sample 1576651 | NCBI WGS metagenome assembly OGYV01 (sample SAMEA3541570, study PRJEB24748) | human gut metagenome | biome: human gut; feature: human-associated habitat; material: faeces | place: China | collected 2012
ACCGTAGGGAGCGATAACTCCTTTAACTCCTTTAACTTCTGAGCTTGCGAAACTTTAATAAATATAGATAAAGATATGAGACTCAATCTTAGTTCACAAATCGTACTCAATAAAGTACCTGTAGAGTTCTACAAGCCAAAGACGACTGTAGAATACTCTGAAATCTCCAGAATGGAGAAGATTCATACAGACATCTTTGCCTCTATGGCAGAAGGTGCCAGTCATGTAGCTGATAAAATAGAAGCTGGCATCAAGGCGGCACAGCAGGAAGGCAAATTCTATGTGATGGCGCTGGGTTCCGGTTCTTCTCTCTATTCTGTATACGATGAACTCGTTCGCCGTTACAACGAGAAGATTCTGAGCTTCCGCAATGTTGTTGTATTCAATGCATACGAATATTATCCGCTCCAGAAGGACAGCTCTCTCCGTACCATCAACCAGTTGAAGGATCGTTTCCTCAATCATGTTGATGTGGCTGAGCAGAACATCTTTACACTGGATGGTTTTGTGGCACAGGATGCCGTACAGGACAGTTGCCGTCTTTATGAGCAGCGTATCAAGACCTTTGGCGGTCTCGATGTAGCCCTCATAGGTATAGGCCGTTCGGGTAATATTGCAGCCAACGAGCCAGGTTCGGGCATCCAGTCGATGACCCGTATCATCCTCATCGGCAATACCTCTCGCGAAGAGATGGAGAACAGTGAGCAGACCAAGGAAACCATTCCTCCATGTTCGCTCACCATGGGTATCGCTACCTTACTCTCAGCCAAGAGCATCTATCTGACAGCCTGGGGCGAAGAGAAGGCAGAGATTATGCAGAAGGTGGTGGAGAACTCTATCACAGATACCCTGCCGGCATCATTCCTTCAGACTCATCCGAATGCTCATGTTGTCATCGACCTGGGTGCAGCTCACCATCTGACGCGTATCGAGCATCCATGGCTCGTAACTTCATGCCAGTGGAGTGATAAACTGGTGCGTTCGGCACTGGTATGGCTCTGCCAGAAACTCGGTAAGCCTATCCTGAAGTTGACCAATAAGGATTATAATGAGAACGGACTGAGCGAACTTCTGGCACTCTATGGTTCTGCCTACAATGCCAATATCAAGATTTTCAATGATTTGCAGCATACTATTACCGGATGGCCAGGTGGTAAGCCGAATGCCGATGATACCTATCGCCCGGAGCGTGCAACACCATTCCCTAAGAAGGTTATCGTATTCTCTCCACACCCAGACGATGATGTTATCTCTATGGGAGGAACCATCCGTCGACTGGTACAGCAGAACCACGATGTGCATGTAGCTTACGAAACATCAGGAAACATTGCTGTGGGTGATGAGGAAGTAACAAGATTCATGCACTTTATCAATGGTTTCAACCAGCTTTTTGCAGACTCAAAAGACAGCATCATCTCTAATAAATATAAGGAAATCAAGACCTTCTTTGCCAAGAAGAAGGAAAGTGACTTCGATACGAGAGATATCCTGACCATCAAGGGACTGATCCGCCGTGGTGAGGCTCGTATCGCTTGTACTTATAATGAAATTCCGCTTGACCATGTCCACTTCCTCGACCTGCCATTCTATGAGAGCGGCAAGATAGAAAAGTTGCCAATGACCGAGAAGGATGTAGAGATAGTGAGAGCTCTGTTGCAGAAGGTGCAGCCGCATCAGATTTATGTTGCCGGCGACCTTGCTGACCCTCACGGAACCCACAAGAAGTGTACTGATGCCGTTCTGGCAGCTATCGACGAAGAGAAGAAAGCGGGTGCAGAATGGTTGAAGGACTGTCGCATCTGGATGTATCGTGGTGCCTGGGCAGAATGGGAGATTGAGAATATCGAAATGTGTGTTCCTTTGAGCCCTGAGGAGTTGCGGGCAAAGCGTAACTCTATCCTCAAGCATCAGTCGCAGATGGAGAGTGCTCCTTTCTTGGGTAATGATGAGCGCCTGTTCTGGCAGAGAGCCGAGGACCGTAACCGTGCTACTGCATCGCTCTACGACCAGTTGGGTCTGGCATGTTATGAGGCCATGGAGGCTTTCGTGGAGTACAAGCCATTGTAATACCTTATTAATATATTTAACTGAACTTCCTGATATGCGAAAGTTCAGTAAATAATAAAGTGACCCTAGTTTTAGGGTTGAGAGTTTGTTTTTAGGTTTGCCGCTTGAGGGGTCATTTAGGCCTTTCAAGCGTTTTTTTTTATTGCTTGTTTCAAAATGAAACGAATAATGCGTAATTTGCTTTCATTTTGTTCTGTATTTTAAAAAGAACTATACAAAACAATAACCAAATTAAAATATTAACATCAAAAAGTAAGTAATATTTTGAAATATTGAGCAAAATGTCGTACCTTTGCACCAGAAAATAAACAAAATGTAAATTAATTAATAGGAGAGATTAACATGAAAAAGATTGAAGCAATCATCCGTAAGACTAAGTTTGAGGATGTAAAAGAAGCTTTGCTTGCCGCCGACATCGAGTGGTTCTCTTACTACGATGTAAGAGGAGAGGGCAAGATGAGACAGGCTCGAATCTATCGTGGTGTTATGTATGATACCAGTAGTATCGAGCGAGTGTTGCTGAATGTTGTCGTGCGCGACAAGAACGTAGAGAAAACGATTAATGCCATCCAGGAGGCTGCCCGTACAGGCGAGATTGGTGATGGTCGAATCTTTGTAATTCCTGTAGAGGATACCGTAAGAATCCGTACAGGTGAAAGAGGCGATATCGCTCTCTATAATGCTGAGCAGGAGAAATAATATTTAATGTTAAGTGTTTAATGTTAAATGTTAACTGAATTGGATGAATTAATAGTAAAATCGGAATGTTTGGGAGTTAGGTGAGAGTATCGAGTGCTAAGTGGACGTATGCTAACTTAACATTTAACACTTAACATTTAACATTCCTTCTTAAAAGGTAAAGATTATGAGTGTACAGGATTTAGGAATTTCAGTAGATACCGTATGGATGCTCTTGGCAGCCATGTTGGTCTTTTTTATGCAGCCGGGATTTGCCCTCTGCGAGGCGGGCTTTACCCGTAGTAAAAATACAGCGAACATCTTGTTTAAGAACTTTGTCGACTTCATGGTCGGTTCTGTTCTCTTCTGGTTCGTAGGTTTCGGATTTATGTTTGGTAGCGATGGCGCCGGTTTCATCGGTATGCCTAACTTCGGCGATTTGTCTTTCTATACAAATGCAGCCGGTCTTCCTACTGAAGGCTTCCTGATGTTTGAAACCGTATTCTGCGCTACTAGTGCTACCATCGTTTCAGGTGCTATGGCAGAACGTACCAAGTTCTCCATGTACTGCATTTACTCATTCTTCATTTCATTGATTATCTACCCTGTAGAGGGTCATTGGACATGGGGTGGCGGTTGGCTTTGCAACAGCGAGGCAGGTTCTTTCATGATGAACACCTTCGGTGCAGCCTTCCATGATTTCGCAGGTTCTGCCATCGTACATAGTGTTGGTGGTGTACTTGCCTTGGTTGGTGCTATCTGCTTAGGTCCTCGTCTTGGTAAGTATCGCAATGGTAAGAGTACTGCTATCCCAGGTCACAATCTGATGGCTGCTGCCCTGGGTGTATTCATCCTCTGGTTCGGATGGTTCGGATTCAACCCTGGTTCTCAGCTCGCTGCTTCTGGTGAGGTTAACCGTGTTGCTATCAGTCACGTATTCCTGACAACCAACCTGGCTGCAGTCTGCGGTGGTTTGGCTACCATGTTCACATCTTGGATCAAGTATGGCAAGCCATCATTCTCATTGACATTGAATGGTATCTTGGCTGGTTTGGTAGCCATTACTGCTGGTTGCGACTTGGTTAGTCCATTGGGTTCAGCCATCATCGGTCTCTTGGCAGGTATCATCTTGGTATTCTCTATTGAGTTCATCGATACCAAACTTCATATTGATGATCCTGTTGGTGCAAGTTCAGTTCATGGTGTTTGTGGTATCTTCGGTACCTTGATGACTGGTCTCTTCGCCCTTGATGGTGGCGCCTTCTATGGTGGTGGCTTCGGATTCTTCGGTGCTCAGTGCTTCGGTATCCTCTGCATCGACCTTTGGGCAGCCGTAACAGGTATCATCCTCTTCTGGGGTATCAAGAAGATTGCTGGTCTCCGTGTTGACAAGAGAATTGAGGAAGAAGGTCTCGATATCTACGAGCATGGTGAAAGTTGCTACAACTAAAGAAACTTTCATATAGCGAGCGAGAGAGATTTTTCAGCAGAAGTTTTGGCGAGCAGAGTTATAATTAGTACCTTTGAATAAGGTACGCTGCATCTCAACAATATAAATAAATCGCGATTTATTTTGTATTGTCTTCGATTTGGAGAACCTTTGCTGCCGAAACTTTTAAAAACAAAAATGTATCACATAAAAATAAGAGAATATGAAGAAGATTTTTGATATAAAGAAGATGGGTGCCATTGCACTCGGTTTGGTTGCTTTTGCTCCTGCAGCTTCTGCTCAGGATGAGGTGGAAACTACAATCGCTGCAGATGTTGTAAACCAGTATATCTGGCGTGGTCAGTCACTGGGAGAAGTCTCTTTGCAGCCAACACTCGGTATTGGTTACAAGGGCTTGTCTCTGACAGCTTGGGGAAGTGTAGGTATCTCTCAGCCAGAGGATACTAAGGAGTTTGACCTTACCTTGGCTTATGAAACCGGTGGTTTCCATATCGGCGTGACCGATTACTGGTTCAACTCTCCTAACGAGAAGTATTTCGCCTATAAGGCACATGAAACTTCTCATGTTTTTGAGGCAAATGTAGGTTATGACTTTGGTCCAGTTGCCTTGAACTGGTACACCAACTTTGCAGGCAATGATGGATTAAATAAGGATGGTGACCGTGCTTATTCTTCATATGTTGAGGCTACAGCCCCATTCAAGTTGGGCGGTTGCGATTGGGCAGCAAGTATAGGCGCAGTTCCATTTGCTACATCTTTCTATGGTGATGCCAATGGTTTTGCAGTTACCAATGTTTCACTGAAAGCTACCAAGGATTTGAAGATTACAGATTCTTTCTCTGTTCCTGTCTTCGCTCAGGTCGCTGCTAATCCTAGCACTGAGAAAGCTTACCTGGTAGTAGGTTTTACCTTGCAGCCATAATAGGCTCTTAGGTTTTACGATATAATCTTACGTTGGTAGGTTTAAGTTTTTATTTTTTTATTTTAAATGCCGATAGTTCCGTCAAAGAGCTATCGGCATTTCTTTGTATGATATGGGGGGTAAGAAACTGTGTATAATGCCCTGGATACTTTGTTGCATATCTATGAGCGTATAATATGCCCTGGATACGCTTTGTTTATCTTAAAAATGATTGTATTTTACAGATTGTAATTAAATAGTATATTTTTCTTTTCAGTTTATCATATGTTTTAATCTAATATGCGTTAATATGTTATTGTTGTGATAAAGTAAAGACAAAATGCTACTAATCTTTTCGTTATTCTAACAAAAAGTTGTAATTTTGCACCCGAAACATAGCAAAAAGTAATTTTGAGCTTTGTTTTGCTTGGTTTACTCCTAAAAGAATGGATTGGACATGCCAAGGTGAATAAGAGAGAATAATAGTTAAAAATAACCGTAAAAGAAAGGAAAAGATTTATGTGTGGAATCGTATCTATCTTCAATATTCAGGAGCAAACTCCTGAATTGCGACAGCAAGCGCTTCGTATGAGCCAGAAGATTCGCCATCGCGGACCAGACTGGAGTGGAATCTACTGTGGTGGTTCTGCTATCCTGGCACATGAGCGTCTGAGTATTGTTGACCCTGAAAGTGGTCGCCAACCTTTGTTTGCACCAGACAAGAAACAGGTGCTTGCCGTAAACGGTGAGATTTATAATCATCAGGACATCCGTGCTCGTTTTGCTGGCAAATACCAGTATCAGACCGGTTCCGACTGTGAGGTGATTCTTTCTCTCTATCGTGAGATGCGAGCAGATTCCGACTTCGATTCCTTAATATATAAAGGTGAGGATGCGCTCCACGCCCGTATCTCCAAGATGCTTGAAGAGCTGAATGGTATCTTTGCCTTCGCACTTTACGATGCCGAACGTGATGAGTTTCTCATCGCCCGCGACCCTATCGGTGTGATTCCTCTTTATATTGGTTATGATAAGGATGGAAAAGTGCTGGTGGCAAGTGAGTTGAAGGCTTTGGAAGGTCAGTGCGACCACTACGAGCCATTCCTCCCAGGTCATTATTATTATAGCAAGAACCCTGGCATGAAGCGATACTATACACGCGATTGGTTTGAGTATGCTGCCATGCAGAAAAAATATCAGATTGATGATGCCAAGAAGGCTGAAGAACAGCTGAAGGATACAGAACCTCAGGAGAAAGCGGCAGTGAAAGAGATTCATGATGCTTTGGAGGCTTCTGTCAAACGTCAGTTGATGAGTGATGTTCCTTATGGTGTTCTTCTCAGTGGTGGTCTTGATTCTTCTGTCATCTCTGCTGTAGCCGAGAAATATTCTTCTACCCGTGTAGAGAATGGGGGAGAGACCAAGGCATACTGGCCTCGACTTCACTCCTTCGCTGTTGGTTTGAAGGGTGCGCCTGATCTGGCAAAGGCACGTTTGGTTGCCGAACACATCGGAACTGTGCATCACGAAATCAACTACACCATTCAGGAAGGTCTGGATGCCATCCGTGATGTCATCTACTTCATCGAGACCTACGATGTGACTACCGTCCGTGCATCTACCCCGATGTATCTGCTGGCGAGAGTCATCCGAAGCATGGGTATCAAGATGGTGCTTTCGGGCGAGGGTGCCGACGAGGTGTTCGGAGGTTATCTCTACTTCCACAAGGCACCGGATGCCAAGGCTTTCCACGAGGAAACCGTGCGCAAGCTCGGCAAACTCTACCTCTACGATTGTCTGAGAGCCAACAAGAGTTTGGCTGCATGGGGCATCGAGGGCCGTGTGCCTTTCCTCGACAAGGAGTTCCTGGATGTAGCGATGGGTATGAACCCGGTTTTGAAGATGTGTCCGGATAAGACCATCGAGAAGAAGGTGGTTCGTGAGGCATTTGCCGATTTGCTTCCAGAAGAAGTGGCATGGCGACAGAAGGAGCAGTTCTCAGATGGTGTGGGCTATTCATGGATTGATACCCTGAAGCAGATTACCGCATCTGCCGTCAGCGATGAGCAGATGGCGCATGCTGCTGAGCGATTCCCTATCAACCCTCCACAGAATAAGGAGGAGTATTATTATCGTTCTATCTTCGCCGAGCATTTCCCAAGCGACAGCGCTGCCAAGAGCGTACCTAGTGTGCCTAGCGTAGCATGTTCTACAGCTGAAGCCCTTGCCTGGGATGCTTCATTCAAGAACCAGAACGACCCTAGCGGCAGAGCCGTGGCGGGAGTTCACGAACAGGCGTATAAATAAATAGAAATGTTAAATGTTAAGTGTTAAATGTTAGTTGCCTCGCAGATTATTTGTGAGACCTTTAGCATGTCGCAAGGGCATAAGCCTAATTTAACACTTAACATTTAACACTTAACATTCACATTAAGAATAACCGATATAAAACGAACAAAAAATGGAAAAAGGATTGTACAGTTCAGCCTATGAGCACGATGCGTGTGGCGTAGGTATGGTGGTGAATATCCACGGTAACAAGAGTCATGAGCTGGTCGATAACGCCTTGAAGGTACTCGAAAACATGCGTCATCGTGGTGCAGAGGGTGCCGATAACAAGACGGGCGACGGTGCCGGTATCATGCTCCAGATTCCACATGAGTTTATTCTTCTTCAGGGTATCCCGGTGCCAGAAAAAGGTAAATATGGTACGGGTCTCGTCTTCTTGCCTAAGGATGAGAAGAAACAGCAGGATATTCTCTCTATCATGATTGAGGAAATTGAACGCGAGGGATTGCAGCTGATGCATCTCCGCAATGTGCCTACTAACCCTGATTGTTTGGGTGAGGCTGCTTTGAGTAACGAACCAGCAATCAAACAGGTGTTTATCACAGGTGTTACAGATGATAAGGTGCCTGTCTTTGAGCGCACCCTCTTTCTTATCCGTAAACGTATTGAGAAACGTGTCTGCGATCCTGATTTCTATATTTGTTCGTTGTCTAATTCGAACATCGTATATAAGGGTATGTTGAGCAGCCTCCAGTTGCGCCAATATTATCCTGACTTGACCAATAATTATTTCACAAGCGGTCTGGCTCTGGTTCACTCCCGCTTCTCTACCAACACCTTCCCAACATGGAGTCTGGCTCAGCCATTCCGTCTCCTAGCCCACAATGGTGAGATTAACACCATCCGTGGTAACCGTGCCTGGATGAAGGCTCGTGAGAGTGTGTTGGGCAGCGAGGCTTTGGGCGATATCCGTGAGATTTCTCCTATCGTCCAGCCTGATATGAGTGACTCTGCCAGCCTCGACAATGTATTTGAGTTCTTCGTGATGAGCGGTTTGTCATTGCCTCATGCCATGGCTGTGATGGTGCCTGAGAGCTTCAATGACAAGAACCCTATCTCTGAGGATCTGAAGGCATTCTATGAGTACCACTCTATCCTGATGGAGCCATGGGATGGTCCTGCCGCCCTGCTCTTCAGCGATGGCCGTTATGCCGGTGGTATGCTCGATAGAAACGGTTTGCGCCCTGCACGCTATACCATCACCAAGAACGATATGATGGTAGTCGCATCTGAAGTAGGTGTGATGGATTTTGATCCTACTGAGATTGCCGAGAAGGGTCGTCTGCAGCCTGGTAAGATCCTCTTGATTGATACCCAGGAAGGCAAAATCTATTATGATGGTGAAATCAAGGAGCGCCTGGCTGCCCAGCATCCATATCGTCAGTGGTTGAACACCAACCGTATTGAACTGGAGAAACTTCGCAGTGGCCGTAAGGTGGAAAATGGTGTGGACAACCTCACTCGCAAGGAATTGGAATTCGGTTTTGGCGAGGAAGATATCGACGGTACTATCATCCCAATGGCTACCAAGGGTCAGGAACCTACTGCTTCTATGGGTAATGATACTCCGCTTGCTGTGCTTTCCGACCAGCCACAGATTTTCTTTAACTACTTCCGTCAGCAGTTTGCTCAGGTTACCAACCCTGCTATCGATTCTATCCGTGAGAACCTCGTGATGAGTCTTACCGAGTATATCGGCCGTGTAGGTTCCGGCATTTTGAACCCAGACGAGAGCAACTGCAAGATGGTTCGTCTGCCACATCCTATTCTGACCAATACCCAGCTGGATATCCTTCAGAATATCCGCTACAAGGGATTTAATACAGTAAAACTCCACATGCTCTTCGAAACCGCCAAGGGCGAAGAAGGACTGCATGAGGCTCTGGATGAACTCTGCAAGGAGGCTGCCAAGAGCGTGGATGATGGCTACAACTACATCATCTTGAGCGACCGTGGTGTGGATGAAACTCATGCCGCCATTCCATCTCTGCTCGCCGTGAGTGCCGTACATCATTATCTGATTGATGCCGGCAAGCGTGTGCAGACTGCCCTCATCGTTGAGAGCGGTGAGATTCGTGAGGTGATGCATGCAGCCCTCCTGTTGGGTTACGGTGCATCAGCCCTCTGTCCATACTTGACATATGCCATCCTCGACGACCTTGTAAAGAAGGGAAAGATTCAGGAGGATTACCATACAGCCGAGCAGAACTACATCAAGGCTGTAAAGAAGGGCTTGTTCAAGATTATGGCTAAGATGGGTATCTCTACCATCCGAAGCTATCGTGGTGCCAAGATCTTCGAGAGCATCGGCTTGAGCGAGAGTCTTCTGAAGAGCTACTTCGGAACAGAGGTGAGCACTATCGGCGGTATCGGACTCGAGACCATCGCCCGTGATGCCATCCGCCTGCACGACAAGGCATTCGAGACCAAGAAGCTCGAGTTCCTGCCAAGTATGGGACAGTTCCACTACCGCAAGGACGGTATCAAGCACGCTTGGAACCCAGAGACCATCGCCACCCTGCAGCTCGCAACCCGCAAGGGCGATTATGATCTCTTCAAGAAATATACACATCTCGTTGACGATAAGCAGGAGCCTATCTTCATCCGCGACTTCTTCAGCTTCCGCAAGAATCCTATCTCTATAGATAAGGTGGAGCCGGTAGAGGAAATCGTGAAGCACTTCGTTACCGGTGCGATGAGTTTCGGTGCCCTCTCCAAAGAGGCTCACGAGGCAATGGCACTCGCCATGAACGCCCTCGGTGCCCGAAGCAATACCGGTGAAGGTGGTGAGGATAACGAGCGATTCCATTCTACACAGGATGGCATCAGCCTCTCAAGCAAAACCAAGCAGGTAGCTTCCGGTCGATTCGGTGTGACTACAGAATATTTGGTAAATGCAGAGGAAATCCAGATCAAGGTGGCACAGGGTGCTAAACCGGGTGAGGGTGGTCAGTTGCCTGGCTTCAAGGTTAACGAGGTCATCGCCAAGACCCGTCACTCTATCCCTGGCATCAGCCTGATTTCTCCTCCACCTCATCACGATATCTACAGTATCGAGGATTTGGCTCAGCTCATCTTCGACCTCAAGAACGTAAACCCTAAGGCGGCTATCTCCGTGAAGTTGGTAGCTGAGAGTGGTGTGGGTACCATCGCTGCCGGTGTAGCTAAGGCGAAGGCAGACCTCATCGTTATCTCTGGTGCTGAGGGTGGTACAGGTGCCAGCCCTGCATCAAGTATGCGTTTCGCTGGTATCTCTCCTGAAATTGGACTTTCTGAAACCCAGCAGACTCTTGTGAAGAATGGTCTTCGTGGTCAGGTTCGTCTGCAGGTAGATGGTCAGTTGAAGAGCGGTCGTGACATCATCCTGATGGCTTTGCTCGGTGCTGAGGAATTCAGTTTCGGTACGGCAGCCCTCATCGTTTTGGGTTGTGTCATGATGCGTAAGTGTAACCTGAATACCTGTCCTATGGGTGTTGCCACACAGGATCCTAAGCTCCGTGCGCACTTCCGTGGCAGCTACAAGTACCTCATCAACTACTTCCGCTTCCTCGCCGAGGAGGTTCGTGAGTATCTGGCTGAGATGGGTTACACCTCATTGAACGATATCATCGGTCATACCGAGCTCATCGTCCGTAAGAAGGATGAGGAGATTGTTCCTACCGAGGGTGCTGATGCCGTAGAGCCAGAGGTGGCAAAGAGCATCGAGGAAAAGGCAGACTTGCTCGACTTCTCTCGTCTCTTGCATCGTGAGACAGGTCATTGCTCGCTCTATCATACTACCGAGCAGATTCATGACCTAGACAATGTGCTCGACCAGCAGTTGATTCGTGGTGCACAGCGTGCCATCGAGAATCAGGAAGAGGTGAACCTCGATTTCGCCATCAAGAATACCGACCGTGCCGCAGGTGCCATGCTGAGCGGTATGATTGCCGAGAAATATGGTGAGGCGGGTCTTCCAGACAAGACCGTAAACGTGAAGTTCAAGGGTTCTGCAGGTCAGAGCTTCGGTGCCTTCCTGGTCAATGGAGTGGATTTCAAACTCGAGGGTGAGACCAATGACTATTTCGCCAAGGGACTTTCAGGAGGTCGTATTTCCATCCTTCCTCCTATCCGCAGCAACTTCTCTGCCGAGGATAACATCATCGCCGGTAACACCGGATTGTATGGTGCCACAAGCGGTGAGTTGTATATCAATGGTAAGGTAGGCGAGCGCTTTGGTGTTCGTAACTCCGGTGCCATCGCCGTGATTGAGGGTGCTGGCGACCACTGCTGCGAGTATATGACGGGCGGTAGAGTAGTAGTGCTCGGTGAAACCGGCCGTAACTTCGCCGCTGGTATGAGTGGTGGTGTTGCCTACGTATGGGATAAGAACCACAACTTCGATTACTTCTGTAACATGGATATGGTGGAGATTAACCTCGTGGAGGATAGCACCTATCGCAAGGAGTTGCACGAGCTGATTCGTCAGCATTATCTCTACACCGGCAGTAAGCTTGCCCGTACCATGCTCGACGACTGGAACCACTACGTAGAGGATTTCATCCAGGTAGTGCCAATCGAGTACAAGCGAGTTCTCCAGGAGGAACAGGTAAAGAAGTTGCAGCAGAAGATTGCGGATATGCAGCGCGATTACTAATTTTAACATTAGAAAAAAAGATGGGAAATCCAAAAGCATTTTTGACTATACCTCGCAAGGAAGCAGGTTATAGACCAATTCACGATAGAATCCTCGACTTCAGCGAGGTAGAACAGACTTTGAATAGCAACGACCGCCGACAGCAGGCTTCACGTTGCATGGATTGTGGTGTGCCTTTCTGTCACTGGGCTTGTCCGCTGGGCAACAAGGCACCGGAGTGGAATGATGCCCTCTACAAGGGCGACTGGGAGCAGGCTTACCGTCTCCTCAATTCCACCAACGACTTTCCGGAGTTCACAGGACGCATCTGTCCTGCACTCTGTGAGAAGGCGTGTGTATTGAATCTCATGGATCATGAGCCAACCACCAACCGTGAGGATGAGTGTGCCATCGTGGAGCACGCCTTCTCTGAGGATTATGTACATGTTGAGATTCCTGAGCGTAATGGCAAGACGGTGGCTGTCATCGGTGCCGGTCCTGCGGGATTGGTAGCTGCTAACCAGTTGAACCATAAGGGATATAAGGTAACAGTATTCGAGGCACGTGAGAATGCCGGTGGTCTGTTGCGTTATGGTATTCCTAACTTCAAACTCAACAAGAGCATCATCGACCGCCGTCTTCGTCTTCTCGAAGAAGAGGGCATCGAGTTCAGATACAATCAGCAGATTGATGTAACTAAATTACCAGAAGGCTTCGATGCCTATGTGGTATCTACCGGTACGCCGACGGCACGCGACCTGAAGATTCCTGGACGAGAGTTGAAGGGTGTTTATTTCGCTCTCGAACTGCTTTCTCAACAGAACCGTATCCTTGCCGGTATGGAGTTCTCTAAGGACGAACTGGTTAACTGCAAGGGCAAGGATGTATTGGTAATCGGTGGTGGTGATACAGGTTCCGACTGTATCGGTACTGCTCATCGTCAGGGTTGCAAGAGCGTAACCCAGATAGAAATCATGCCGAAGCCTGTAGAAGGCCCTGAGGATCCTAAGAATCCTTGGCCAAACTGGCCTCGCACCCTGAAGACCACTTCAAGTCATGAGGAAGGCTGTACTCGCCGCTGGAACATCAACTCTCTGGAGTTCCTGGGAAAGAATGGTAAGCTGACAGGTGTGAAGGTTCAGCCTATCGACTGGAAGCCAAACCCGGAAGGTGGGCGTCCGTTGATGGTAGAGGCTGGTGAGCCGGAGATTATCAAGGCAGAGGCCGTATTCCTGGCCATGGGCTTCCTGAAACCACAGCAGCCTGAATTTGCCGAGAATGTATTCGTGGCTGGCGATGCAGCAAGTGGTGCCTCTCTGGTAGTACGCGCCATGGCAAGCGGCAGAAAAATAGCTGCCCAGGTAGATAAGTTCCTAAACAAATAAATCGGTTATTTTTAACTATAAGTGTAGGGAGGTTGACCTCAGTGATGAGGTTTTCCTCCCTTTTTCCTTCCTCCCCTTTTCTTTCCTCTCTTTTTTCTTCCTCCCTTTTTTCTTTCCTCCCTCTCCTTTGTCTTCTGGTCTGTCCCCCTTCTGCCCCCGTTCCAGGCGATGGAATCGCCTGTCCCATGAATAATAATCAATAAAAAAAGACCATTATTTGTGAATTCTCCCCATATTTCCCTTAATAATTTGGCATTCCCAAATATAAAGGATAAAGTTGCACTCAAAAACTTCAGCTAATAATAATTAAACTAAGGAAATAACAGAAAATGAAAAAGAAATTATCAGCTGTTCTCTTGGCGTTGGCAGCCTCTATGCCAATGACTGCACAGAATCTTGTAAAGGGAAATTATGGTTATCTCTATTGTCATATGAGCAATAAGGGGGAGTGGACAGCCTACGCTATTTCCCGTGATGCCTACATCACCCGTATGCATAATGGTAAAGGATACATCATGGTTACCACCGATATGTGCATGCGCAAGAGTCACAAATGGGACAACTATGGTATCGATCTCCTGAAGAGCGATGGTCTCTACCACATGCTCATCAAGAAAGAGGGTGGAAAGAGTGGTAAAAACTATTGAAATGGAATCAAGAATTAAAAAATATAGAAAAATAAGTGGATTTATTGTTAAGTGCATAGCTGGATAGAATGTTTAGGGGTGATGCTTGTGTAGGTTTAGATAAGATAAAAAATATGTTATTGCGCGCGTACATTAATAATAAAAAAGGAAAATTCGTATGCATGTCTCTCTATTCTACATGCACCTAGTTAAATCTATCACAGGTGTATTTCCTAATTTGAAATGTAGTTTTTATGTAGTCCTTTAAAATAGGCAGAAATAGCTTCTAAAATGGATTTGTTTGTTTATATATGTTAAAATATAGCTAAAATCTCAACTTTTTTGCGAAAAGATTTGGTAGAATGAAAAATAGTTAGTACTTTTGCACTCGCTTTTGAGAAATACAACTTCTCTTGGCAACTAAAGAAAGTTAGTGCAAGTCGAATACAATGAAATTTATTTCAATTGTTGAGCGCAGCCTAACTTACGAAGAAAGAGTTCTTTGAAAGATTTTACATAAACAGACAAGTAGTACAAGAAGCGGTTAACTTCTTAGAAATAAGAAAGTTGACTGGGTAAAAGAAACGAACCGTCAAGCAATTGACAAGTCAGGTTTACTAAGCTTCAATAAACGAAAAGGATATTCGTCCTAAGTACAGACAACAAACAAACCAAGCCGCAAGGCTAGGTAAAAATGATATTTTACAATGGAGAGTTTGATCCTGGCTCAGGATGAACGCTAGCTACA
>OGYV01001867.1_pt1 | contig 14795 bp, 11 predicted proteins | sample 1576651 | NCBI WGS metagenome assembly OGYV01 (sample SAMEA3541570, study PRJEB24748) | human gut metagenome | biome: human gut; feature: human-associated habitat; material: faeces | place: China | collected 2012
AAGGTAACATGGATGGTCGCGCATATACAAAGGTTATCAAGATGGTTAAGAGCCCAAAGACAGGTGCATATTGCTTCGATGAGAAGATGGTACCTAACGAGGCTGTTAAGGATTTCTTCAAAGCCTAATCATTTTTAGGATTTTAAGTAATCAATATACTTTAAGTAAGGCTGCATTTCGTAAGATTTGCAGCCTTATTCTTTGTATATACAATTATTTTTCCTATCTTTGCACTCAAATATAATGTAAATATGGGATTATTCGGATTTTTTAGCAGCAAGAATAAGGAAACACTCGACAAGGGACTCGAGAAAACCAAGGAGAGTGTGTTTGGTAAGTTGGCTCGCATCGTAGCGGGCAAGTCTACTGTCGATGATGATGTCCTCGATGATTTGGAGGAGATTCTCATTACATCCGACGTGGGTGTTGACACCACAGTGAAGATCATCCACCGCATTGAGGAGCGTGTGGCTACCGACAAGTATGTGTCTACCTCTGAGCTCGACAGAATCCTGCGTGAGGAGATAGCCAAGTTGTTGGAGGAGAATCATACAGGTGACAATGCCGACTGGAGTCTTCCTGCCGACCACAAGCCTTACGTCATCCTGGTGGTAGGTGTCAATGGTGTGGGCAAGACCACCACTATCGGCAAGTTGGCTTACCAGTTCAAGAAGGCTGGCAAGAAAGTTTATTTAGGCGCTGCCGATACCTTCCGTGCTGCTGCGGTGGAGCAGATCTCTATCTGGGGCGAGCGTGTGGGTGTGCCTGTTGTCAAGCAGCAGATGGGTTCCGACCCGGCTTCTGTGGCTTTCGACACCTTGCAGAGTGCCAAGGCCAATGGAGCTGATGTCGTTATCATCGATACGGCAGGACGTCTTCACAACAAGGTGGGCTTGATGAATGAGCTCAAGAAGATCAAGGATGTGATGAAGAAGGTCCTTCCCGAGGCTCCTGATGAGGTATTGCTTGTTCTCGATGGCAGTACGGGTCAGAATGCTTTCGAGCAGGCCAAGCAGTTCTCTGCTGTTACCAACATTACCTCGCTTGCCATTACCAAACTGGATGGTACAGCCAAGGGTGGTGTGGTGATAGGTATTTCCGACCAACTCAAGGTGCCAGTGAAGTACATTGGTCTGGGTGAGGGAATGGAAGACCTGCAGTTGTTCAACAAGGTAGAGTTTGTAGACTCTTTGTTTAAGAAAGGAAAGTGAAAAAGAATACGATAGACATCATCACCATGGGCTGTTCCAAGAATTTGGTGGACAGCGAATTGCTGATGAAACAATTTGAAGCCAACGGCTATCATTGCGTGCACGACTCTAAGCGTCCGCAGGGCGAGATAGCTGTCATCAACACTTGTGGTTTTATTGAGGATGCCAAGCAGGAGAGCATCGATACCATCCTTGAGTTTGTACAGCGCAAGCAGGAGGGACGGTTGAAGAAGCTCTATGTGATGGGCTGTCTTTCGCAGCGTTATCAGAAAGAGCTGGAGAAAGAGATTCCTGAGGTCGATAAGTTTTACGGCAAGTTCAACTACAAGCAGTTGTTGGGCGAGTTGGGCAAGGCTGATGTTCCTTCCTGTGATGGTCATCGCCATCTCACCACTCCCCGTCATTATGCTTATGTCAAGATAGCCGAGGGCTGCGACCGTCATTGTGCCTATTGTGCCATCCCTATCATCACCGGCAAACATGTAAGCCGTCCTAAGGCAGAGATCCTTCAGGAGGTTCGTGATATGGTGGCAGAGGGCGTCAAGGAGTTCCAGATCATAGCCCAGGAGCTGACTTATTATGGTATCGACCTCGACGGAAAGCATCACATCACCGACCTGATCAGTGATATGGCAGATATTCCTGGAGTGAAGTGGATTCGTCTGCATTATGCTTATCCCAACCAGTTCCCCATGGACTTGCTCGATGTGATGCGCGAGAAGGAAAATGTATGCAGTTATCTTGACATCGCCCTTCAGCATATCAGCGACCATATGCTTACCCGTATGCGCCGCCATGTCAGCAAGCAGGAGACGATTGAGCTTATCAAGCAGTTGCGGGATCGTGTGCCGGGCATACATATCCGCACCACACTGATGGTGGGCTTCCCTGGCGAGACCGATGAAGATTTTGCCGAACTGATGGAGTTTGTACGTTGGGCGCGCTTCGAGCGTATGGGTGCCTTCGCCTATTCTGAGGAAGAGGGAACCTACAGCGCCAATCATTATGAGGACGATGTGCCTCAGGAGGTGAAGCAGAAACGGCTCGACCAGCTCATGGCTCTCCAGCAGGACATCAGTGCTGAGATCGAGGCAGAGAAGGTAGGACAGGAGATGAAGGTCATCGTCGACAGGAAGGAAGGCGATTACTATATTGCCCGTTCCGAGTTCTGCTCGCCCGAGGTAGACCCCGAGGTGCTGATCAAAGCCGACAAGCGTCTGCGTGTGGGACAGTTCTATCAGGTGCGTATCACCTCCAGCGACGAGTTCGACCTCTATGCCGAACTGGTATAGTATAGTTGCATTCTGATGTTTTATATAGTAGTCCATAGCTCAAGGTTTTTCCCTTAGGCTATGGACTTTTGCTTTTTATCCTTCCTTGTCAGTTCTTTCTTCCTCTGTCTCTTTCATCCTCGTAGCCTTTCATCCTTACAGTCTTTCCCTGAAAAAAAAAGACTACGATGCGATAAAAAAATAAGGGGGAAAGAAAAAGAATTGGAAAAATATCATTAACTTTGCAATCAAAATAAAAAATAGACTACGATGAAATACCTATTATTTTCTGATATTCATGGCTGTTTGCCAGCCTTGCAGCGTGCTCTCGACTTTTTCGAGGCGCAGAAGTGTGACATGATGTGCATCTTGGGCGACATCATTAACTACGGACCCCGCAACCGCATACCTGAGGGCATAGACCCCAAGGGCATTGTGGAGCGACTCAACAACCTGGCAGACAAAATCATTGCAGTGCGAGGCAACTGTGATGCAGAGGTAGACCAGATGTTGCTCGATTTCCCCATCATGGAGACTTATGCCCTTTTGGTGGATGGCGGAAAGCGCTATCTGCTCACCCATGGTCATATATATAATAAGGAGAACATGCCCAAGGGTCCTTATGATGCCATCGTCTATGGTCACAGCCATCTCTGGGAGCTCTCGCGCAATGCCGAGGGTAAGGCCATCTGCAATACGGGCAGCATCACCTTCCCCAAGGGAGGCTATCCCCCTACACTTGCCACTCTCGAGGATGGCAAGTTTACTATGTACAACCTCGATACCCTTGAGGTCATAGGCTCCTTTGATATGATGGAGGCATAGAAAGTTCAATCAATAATACAATAATGATAGAGGAATATCAAATCCGAATTCTGCCAGAACAGGCAGCCAGTGAGGAAGGTATCAAGCGTTACCTGTCCAAGGAGAAAGGAATAGACGTGCGGACATTGAACCAGGTGAGGGTGCTCAAGCGAAGCATCGACGCCAGGCAGCGTACCATCTACGTGAATTTGAAGGTGCGTGCCTATATCAATGAGTTCGCACAGGACGACCAATACATATATACCGAATATCCTGATGTGAGCTCACGCCCTCGTGTGGTAGTGGTGGGCGAGGGACCTGGCGGTCTTTTTGCTTCCCTGCGACTTATCGAGTTGGGTTATCGTCCTGTGGTGCTCGAACGAGGTAAGGACGTACGCGAGCGCAAGAAGGACCTCTCCAATATTACCAAGACCCAGAAGGTGGATGCCGAAAGCAACTATTGTTTTGGTGAGGGTGGAGCAGGTGCCTACAGCGATGGAAAGTTGTATACCCGCAGCAAGAAACGCGGCAGTGTGGACAAGATACTGAATGTCTTCTGCCAGCATGGAGCCAATACCAACATTCTGGCTGATGCCCATCCCCATATAGGAACCGACAAACTGCCGCGTGTGATAGAAAACATGCGCAACACCATCCTTCAGTGTGGGGGCGAGGTGCATTTCCAAACCAAGATGACCTCCTTCATCATCGATGGCGACAAGGTGATAGGTGTCGAGGCTGTCAACCTGCAGACGGGGGCCGAGGAAACCTATCGGGGGCCAGTCATCTTGGCTACAGGCCACAGTGCACGTGATGTGTATCGCTATCTCGCAGCCTCCAGGATTGAGATCGAGGCCAAAGGCATCGCTGTGGGTGTGCGTCTGGAGCATCCCGCTCATCTCATCGACCAGATACAGTATCATAACAAGAATGGACGAGGCAAGTATCTTCCTGCCGCAGAATACAGTTTCGTAACTCAGGTAGACGGACGTGGCGTGTACAGTTTCTGTATGTGTCCCGGCGGATTTGTCATCCCTGCCGCTACCGGACCTCAGCAGCTTGTGGTCAACGGTATGAGTCCAAGCAACCGAGGTACGGCATGGAGCAATTCGGGCATGGTGGTAGAGACCCATCCTGAGGATGTGGCATCTTTTGTCCAGGAACACCAGGCTATATTACAGTCGGATGCCTCTCTCTCATCCTCGGCAGAAGAGGAAGTCCTGAGTCCCGATTCACCTCTCACGATGATGCATTTCCAGCAAATCGTGGAGAAGCAGTGCTGGCAGCAGGGCAATATGAAGCAGACGGCACCAGCCCAGCGCATGGCCGACTTTGTGAACAACCGTTTGAGCTACGACCTTCCCAAGAGCAGTTATGCCCCTGGCCTTATCAGCAGTCCGCTCCATTTCTGGATGCCCTCTTTTGTGAGCAAGCGTCTGCAGGAAGGTTTCAAGACCTTCGGCAAGAATGCGCATGGCTTCCTCACCAACGAGGCCACGCTCATCGCCATGGAGACCCGTACTTCTTCGCCCGTCCGTATTCTTCGCGACCGCGACACCTTGCAGCATGTACGTCTGCAGGGACTCTTCCCCTGTGGTGAAGGCGCAGGATATGCAGGAGGCATCGTGTCGGCAGGAGTCGACGGAGAACGCTGTGCCGAAATGTGCGCTGAGTATTTGAAGAAATTTGAATAAATAATCTTAAAACATTTGCATGGTACAAAAAAATATTGTATTTTTGCGAACACTAATTGAATGTACTAAGCAAACAAATCTAATTTATAAATATACAAAAACAATACTATTATGGTAAGTTCTAACATTCCACAGGTTAAGCTGGGTATTATCGCCGTAAGCCGTGACTGTTTCCCTATCGCGCTTTCTACTCAGCGCCGTGAAAACATCGTAAAAGAATACAAAGGAGAAATTGTCAACTGCCAGACTACAGTTGAGAATGAGAAAGATATGCTCAAGGCTATCGCTGAGGTAAAGGAGCAGGGCTGCAACGCCTTGGTGGTCTTCCTTGGCAACTTCGGTCCTGAGACACCAGAGACACTCGTTGCCAAGAACTTTGATGGTCCTTGCATGTTTGTTGCTGCTGCCGAGGGTGATGGCGACATGATCAATGGTCGTGGTGATGCTTACTGCGGTATGCTCAACTGCTCTTACAACCTGGGTATGCGTCATCTCAAGGGTTATATCCCAGAGTATCCAGTAGGTACAGCAGCCGAAGTGGCTAAGATGATTGCCGACTTCGTTCCTGTAGCTCGTGTCATCCTCGGTCTGAAGGGCTTGAAGATCATCACCTTCGGTCCACGTCCTCAGGACTTCTTCGCTTGCAACGCTCCTATCAAGGGCTTGTACGAACTGGGTGTAGAGATAGAGGAGAACTCAGAGCTTGACTTGCTCGTATCTTACAAAGAGCACGAGAACGATCCACGTATCGACGACGTTTGCAAGGATATGGCAGCCGAGATGGGCGAGGGTAAGTACTATCCTGACCTGAGCCGTCGTATGGCACAGTTTGAGCTCACATTGCTCGACTGGGCAGAGAATCACAAGGGCTCTCGCCAGTATGTAGCTTTTGCCGACAAGTGCTGGCCTGCATTCCCAAGCCAGTTTGGTTTCGAGCCATGCTATGTCAACAGCCGTCTGGCAAGCCGTGGCATCCCTGTAGCCTGCGAGGTGGACATCTATGGTGCTCTTTCTGAGTACATCGGCATGTGTGCTTCTGATGATACAGTGACATTGCTCGACATCAACAATTCTGTTCCTCAGTATATCTACGATGAGGATATTGTTGGCAAGTACGACTATAAGTTGACAGATACCTTCATGGGCTTCCACTGTGGCAACACACCTCAGTGCAAGATGTGCTCTACACGTGCCATCAAGTATCAGCTCATACAGAACCGTCTGTTGGAGAATGGTGGCAAGCCAGACTTCACACGTGGTACTTTGGAGGGTGACATTGCTGCCAGCGACATCACATTCTATCGTCTGCAGTGCGACTCAGAGGGCAACTTGCGTTCTTACATCGCTGAGGGCGAGGTGCTCGATGTTCCTACACGTTCTTTCGGTGGTATCGGTATCTTCGCTATTCCAGAGATGGGTCGCTTCTATCGTCACGTATTGATCCAGAAGGGTTATCCTCATCATGGTGCCGTAGCCTTCTCCCATGTAGGCAAGACACTCTTCGAGGCCTTCAAGTTCTTGGGCATTAAGGACATCGCTTACAACCAGCCTGCAAGCTTGCCTTACCCAACAGAGAATCCTTGGAAATAATTTAGGTTTCAACTTTCGCAAATGGGGAAGTTGAATACGTTAAAGGGCGATTGCTCATTATCCGTAAAGGAAATGGCAATCGCCCTTTTTTATTTATTCTTTTATCAGTTGTTGTACTTTCGTTTCAGCTGTCGTATTTTCTTCCTGTTGTTATGCTTCTGGCTTCAGCTGCTGTGCCATGTTGAGAGCAGCCTTGCGGCCATCACCCATGGCGAGGATAACAGTAGCACCACCGCGCACAATGTCACCGCCGGCATAGATGGCAGGCTGTGAACTTTGCATCTGCTCGTTGACGGCAATGGTATTCTTGCGGCCTAACTCCAGACCTTCGATACTCTGAGGCACGAGAGGGTTAGGACTCACACCCACTGCCACAATCACCTGGTCGCACTCCAACTTGATGGTCTCGCCTGTAGCCTCAGGACGGCGACGTCCGCTGGCGTCAGGTTCGCCAAGCTGCATCACGTCGAGGATGACAGACTTCACGGCTCCCTTCTCGTCGGCCTCATACTCCTTAGGATTATGCAGTGTGAGGAAGGTGATACCCTCTTCCTTGGCATGCTTCACCTCTTCCAGACGTGCCGGCATCTCTGCCTCCGAACGACGGTAAACCAATGTTACGTTGGCACCTAAGCGTTTGGCTGTGCGGCAACTGTCCATGGCAGTGTTGCCTCCGCCTACCACAACTACATTCTTACCTAAGTTGATAGGGGTATCTGTATGAGGATTGGCAGCGTCCATCAGGTTGACACGGGTGAGATACTCGTTGGACGACATGATGTTGAGCGCATTCTCGCCAGGAATGTTCATAAAGTTGGGCAGACCAGCTCCCGAAGCAACGAAGATGCCCTTGAAGCCCTGCTTCTCCAGTTCTTTCACACCGATGGTCTTGCCCACGATACAGTCGGCAACAAACTTCACACCCATCTTCTGCAGGTTCTCTATCTCTACATCCACGATGGCGTTGGGCAGACGGAACTCAGGAATACCATATTTCAGCACACCGCCAATCTCGTGCAGTGCCTCGAACACAGTGACGTCGAATCCCTTCTTAGCCATGTCTCCTGCAAAGCTCAGACCCGCAGGACCCGAGCCCACTACAGCCACCTTGATGCCGTTGGCAGGATCCTTCTCAGGGATGGATATGTTTCCGCTCTGGCGCTCATAGTCGGCAGCAAAGCGCTCCAGATAACCGATGGCTACGGCTGGCTTGTTCATCTTCAGGTGCACGCAACGGCTCTCGCACTGTTTCTCCTGTGGACATACACGTCCGCAGACAGCAGGCAGGGCAGAGGTGTTCTTCAGTACCTTGGCGGCAGCCAGGAACTGACCGCGCTCTATGTTCTTGACAAACGAAGGAATGTTGATGTTTACAGGGCATCCCTCCATACAGGAAGGTTTAGGACAGTCCAGACAGCGCTTGGCCTCGGTGAGAGCCATCTCCTTGGTAAGACCGATGTTCACCTCCTCAGTACGGGTAGTGGCACGGTATACGGGGTCGAGCTCAGGCATCTTCACACGCTCTATGGCTGTACGCTCCTTGGGTTTCATTGAGGCACGCAGTGCCTTGCGCCACTCAGCGTCACGGTTGGTCAGCTCTGCCACGCTCTCGTTGGTAGGCTCCACATCCATTGTCACGTCTGTGCTCTCTTTCTTCTTGGCTGCTTCCACAGTGGCGAGATGTTCCTCGAAGTGTTCCATCTCCTCGCGCTCCACATCCTTGAAGGTTCCCATGCGTTTGAACATCTCGTCCCAGTCTACCAGGGCACCGTCAAACTCAGGACCATCGATGCATACAAACTTGGTCTTGCCACCGATGGTGAGTCGGCAGGCACCGCACATACCAGTTCCGTCCACCATGATGGTGTTGAGCGATACATCTGTAGGCAGGTTGTACTTCTGTGTCAGCAGACAGCAGAATTTCATCATGATAGGAGGACCGATGGCGAAAGCCTTGTCGATGTGTTCCTGCTGGATGAGTTTCTCCATTCCTACAGTTACCACACCCTTCTCGCCATAGCTGCCGTCGTCAGTCATGATGATCAGCTCGTCGCTTGATGCGCGTACCTCATCTTCCATGATGACAAGGTCCTTGCTTCGTCCGGCTATCACCGAGAGAACCCGGTTGCCGGCAGCTTTCAGAGCTTTGATGATAGGCAGCATAGGAGCTACGCCCACACCGCCTCCTGCGCAGAGCACTGTTCCGAAGTTCTCTATGTGTGTTGGGTTTCCTAATGGTCCCACGACGTCGTGGATTTCATCTCCCTCGTTCAGGTTGCAGAGCTTGGTGGAGGAGAGTCCCACTTTCTGTACTACCAGTGTGATGGTGCCTTTCTCTGTGTCGGCATCTGCGATGGTCAGTGGCATTCGCTCACTGTTGGCATCTACTCGGATGATGACAAAGTTACCAGCCTTGCGGCTTTTGGCGATCAGAGGCGCCTCTACGTCGAAACGATAAACCTTCTCGGAATATTGTATTTTTCTGATAATCTTGTTCATTCTGTTTCTTTGGTTTTTTTAGTTGGTTTGGGTTATTATTTATGTTTTTGTATTCGACTGTTGAGCTTTATCAAGTTCTATCATCCCTTTACTTCTCTAATAATTTTCGAAAGGGACAACTCATTTTAAAAGCAAAAGGATAACGTTGGCAGCATTTCTGCAACCAATGTTATCCTCGTACTTCATATTGTTGGCCAGCAGCGTTGCCGGTCAGAGAGTCTGTGAAATATGACGAAACTTTTTATTCAAAGTTCTTGTCGTCGAGCATCTCGAATCCGCAGTATGGTACCAATACCTTTGGTACGCGGATGCCCTCAGGAGTCTGGTTGTTCTCCAGGATGGAGGCTACGATGCGTGGCAGAGCCAGAGCCGAACCGTTCAGGGTGTGGCAGAGCTCTATCTTCTTGTCGTCAGCATGGCGGTAACGGCAGTGCAGACGGTTGGCCTGATAGCTCTCGAAGTTGGAAACTGAAGAAACCTCCAACCATCGCTGCTGGGCGGCACTCCATGTCTCGAAGTCGTAGCAGATAGAAGAGGTGAAGCTCATATCGCCACCGCAGAGACGGAGGATGTGATAAGGCAACTCCAGCTTCTTGAGCAAGCCCTCTACGTGGTCGAGCATTTCCTTCAATGACTCGTAAGAGTGACCAGGCTTGTCGATGCGTACAATCTCTACCTTGTCAAACTGATGCAGACGGTTCAGACCACGAACATCCTTACCGTAGCTGCCAGCCTCGCGGCGGAAACAAGCAGAGTAAGCACAACGCTTGATAGGCAGATCCTTCTCGTCGAGGATCACATCGCGGAAGATGTTGGTGACAGGAACCTCAGCAGTAGGGATGAGGAACAGGTTGTCGAGGTTGGCATGATACATCTGACCTTCCTTGTCAGGCAGCTGACCAGTACCCAAACCCGAAGCCTCGTTGACAACGTAAGGTGGCTGTATTTCCAAGTATCCGCTCTTGCGTGCCTCGTCGAGGAAGAAAGCCTCCAAAGCGCGCTGGAAGCGGGCCATCTTGCCGATATATACAGGGAAGCCTGCACCGGTAATCTTCACACCCAGGTCGAAGTCTACCAGGTTGTACTTCTTCAGCAAGTCCCAGTGGCAGAGTGCGTCAGGACCCAGATTAGGTTTCTCGCCGCCTTCCTTTACCACTACGTTGTCTGCTGCATCCTTACCCTCAGGCACCTCGTCGCAAGGTATGTTAGGGATTTCGAGCAGTTCATTGGTCATATCTTGCTGAGCCTTCTCCATGATTTCCTCTAAGGCCTTGCCGTCTGCTTTCAGATTGGCAACCTGTGCCTTGGCGGATTCAGCTTCCTCTTTCTTTCCTTCCTTCATCAGAGCACCAATCTGCTTGGCAAACTGGTTGGCCTGCTGCTTGTTGGTGTCCAGCTTCTGCTGGGCTTCACGACGGATCTTGTCGTACTCCAAAACTTTCTCTACGGCCTCGCGCGCATTAGGAAAATGCTTTTTCTCAAGACCTTTAATTACACGTTCAGTCTCTTCGCTGATAAGTTTAAGTGTAAGCATAAGATAACTATTTATAAATTGATTTACTATTTGAAGGCAAAATTACAAAAAATATTTCTTATAGCACAATAAAAGGCGAGAAAAAGTGAATGTTTGGGTGGAATTACACGTGTTTTTCGTTAAAAAAGCAGAAAGCCTGCTCTCGATAAGAGAACAGGCTTCATATGTTTGTTTGGAATAGTTTGTTTACTTTTTAATTAAGCGTCAGCTTTTTTAGTCTTCTCAGCGTAAACCTCTGGAGAGAGAACAGATACTGTGCTCTTGTCCTTGCGGCCCTTGTGGAAGTAAACGATACCGTCTGCCAAAGCATACAGTGTGTCGTCCTTACCCTGAGCTACGTTCTCACCAGGGAAGTGCTTGTTGCCACGCTGGCGAACGATGATGTTACCTGCGATGATTGACTGACCACCCCAGATCTTAACGCCTAATCTTTGTGAAGCTGATTCACGGCCGTTCTTAGAACTACCAACACCTTTTTTATGTGCCATTTCTAATTCCTCCTAATTTTAAGCGATTACAGATTTGATTGTTACCTCAGTGAACTGTGCACGGTGACCGTTCTTCTTGCGATAGTCCTTGCGGCGCTTCATCTTGAAGACGATGACCTTGTCACCCTTTACGAGTGGGTTCACTACTTCTACTACTACTTTCGCACCCTCTACTGTAGGTGCACCGACTGTCACTGCGCCGTCTTTGTCAACGAGCAGCACCTTGTCGAATTCAACAGTCTTGCCAGCTTCTACATCCTTGATGTGATGTACGAAGAGCTTCTTGCCCTCCTCTGCCTTGAACTGCTGACCGTTAATTTCTACGATTGCGTACATTTTTTATTTTATAAACGGGTTTTTCCGCGAGGCGTCTGGCTTCGTGCCAACTCTTTTTCGAGCCCCAACGAACTAAACTTTTCTGTAATTATTGCCCTTTTTGGGGCTTTCGGGGTGCAAAATTACATAATATTTATCGAATAACAAATCTATCTGTGCTGAAATGCCTCACTTTTAAAAAGATTTAACGTATAGGCGAGGAATTTCCCTGTTAAATCATTCTAAGCATGTTGCTTTTTCGATTGTCTATATTGTCGCATCATACATAGACAAGTAAGCGGAGAATGGGGTGATTTGAAGAATGATATAGGTGTGCCATTGGCGGAACTGTGTGGCACGGATGGAGTTGACATGATAGCCCACGGAAATGATTGCATCGAGGTTGTAGAACTGCGTCATGTAATTCTTACCATCTGCGGCAGTTGCCGAGTTTTTCTCGGTAACAGAATCTTCAACAAGTTCTCCCAACGTGCATAGCCAAGAACCGACTGAAGCTCTCCGCCACTGGTTACGGCAAGAACTGCAAGGAGTTCACCCCGATATTTGCAATCCGATGTCAAAAAGGCTCGATCTATTTCTCGCAGACTTGCAACATTTTAATTTGTCGGCAAGTTACAAGCAAGTTAAATGTATACACACAACACTCTGATGATCAATAACTTTTATTATTTTTTTTATTTCGTTTTGAAGTCCAGGCAAGTTACAGGCAAGTTAAACTTATGCCCATATCGGAATGTATCTCATATAGCGTGGAGCTGTATCCGGATCAACAGGCTTTATTAGTTTCTTAGCCTGCACCTCTTTTATCAATCTTGACACCATACCCGATGAGGTCGTCTTGAGACCAAAACGTTCTCGTAAAGAAGAGTTTGACAGTGCGTCACCCTCTATGTATTTGATACAGGCATGCAGATAAGTTGACCAGATACGGTCGTCTGTCTGAATATTTACGAAATCCAAATAGACGAACAGCGACACACGAGTTGACTCTTGGTAAACGTTGATGCGTGGTGCAGCTAAATATTTGCTTTCGCAACTGATTACCATTCTGTCCCAACCGCGTCCTAACTCTTCGCACATGCCAAGTCGGCGCATCACGGAGGCTAATTTCTCATTTCTCGACTTAGGTGGATTGTCGATGATGCGCATCACATCCACCAACGGAACACCTGGATTGGTGACTTCCACTCGGTTCTCGAACAACTCCACTACAGGTCCTGCTCCTGTGATATAGAAATCTTGGTGAATGACTGAGTTCGCCACACTTTCCCTTATGGCTGGTAGAGGAAAGGTGCTTACTGTCCGTAGTTGCACCTCACTCAGGTCTTCTTTTGACGGCAGGAGTGTAAAAACATACTTCACTGCTTTTTCCAAACTCGTGGCCCTTTTTCTGCTGTTTTTTTTCTCTTTTTTCGCTCCCATGTTTGTCACATTCGCTCCCACGTTTGTCACATTCGCTCCCACGTTTGTCACATTCGCTCCCACGTTTGTCGCATTCGCTGTCATGTTTGTCACATTCGCTTCCATGTTTGTCACATTCGCTCCCACGTTTGTCGCATTCGCTCCCATGTTTGTCGCATTCGCTTCCACTACGAAATTTGCGTGAGAACATCATCAAAAAATACAGAATCCCTATAGAAAAAGCGTTCACATTTTGGGCTTTTCTGTCACAAAGGGTTCACCGTTTTACGCCATTTGTGACGTTTTCGTGAATACCTGTGAAGGGAGGGGTCACGCCCTGAATCCCCTCTGTTTATCGGACTTTCGGAGCAGATGTGAAGGGTGAACCCTCGTTTCTTGCTTTATACGCATACGCGAAAAAAATAAATAAAGAAAGAAAACTGCAGTATGGGTAATGCCATAAAAACATATAAAAGAATATATATATATTATTATAGACGTTCACGGTGTCACTCTGTGGTCTCGCCCGATAGGTTATTCAGACCAGCCAATGACTAACATAGATTTCCCGGTAAGTCATTGAGCCGTCTCAGTGACTTACCGGGAAATGGTAACTATTGTGCAGAACTCAACAGTCGCAAATAAGCGCCACACACCCTGAAAAACTGCCATTATGTGTTTGGTGCGAAAAGAAAATTTGACAAAAAATCGGGGAAATGCGCATAATTCATGAATAAACATGAAGAAAAACACAAAAGCGATGTAAAAGAAAACGAAAAAAGTGGAGAAATGAGGGGATTTGCTACCCCAAAACAGGCGATGCGGGGCCCAAAACAGGGGATGCGAGGCAAAAAACAGGGGATTGGGGCACTCCAAAAAAAGCGCATCCCCTGTGGATGCACTTCGCAAAACCCGACCAAATCCACAACACAAAAAGTGGATGGAAACAGAAATTACTACCCTTTTTGAACAGTTATTACAACCAAAACTGCTGCCGTGCCGATTCATTTCAACATTTATATATAAACAACGCGAGAAAAATGGTATAAAGTATTAATAATAAGGGGGATGCGAGAAAAATGGATTAGAAAAAGTGCTTCAAATCCCCTATTTTTGTTTTTTGGCCGGCATAACGGCAGTATTGGCAGAGGGCAAAAAACTTTCTTGAAAATGCGGATTTCTCTTAATTTCTTTTGTGTTACGATATTTTTTGTGTATCTTTGCAAGATAAATTGATAAAGAAATAAATGAGAAAACGATTCATCCACATATTATGGGCTTTGTTGGGTACAGGCATCCTGTTCTGTATCCTGGGCTTTGTAGCCGTTTGGAATGGTTTGATAGGCTATATGCCCGAGATAGAGGACCTGCAGAACCCCATCAACCGCTTTGCCACACAGGTGTATTCATCTGACGGCAAGGTGTTGGGAACCTGGAACCTGAACAAGGAGAACAGAATCGTGATCCCTTACGACAAGATGTCGCCCCACCTCGTAGAGGCACTCGTTGCGACAGAGGACGAGCGCTTCTATGAGCACTCAGGCATCGACTTCCGTGCCCTGGGTCGAGCCATCGTGAAGCGAGGACTCATGGGACAAGCCAATGCCGGAGGAGGCTCCACCATCACCCAGCAGTTGGCGAAGCAGTTGTATAGCGAGACAGCCAGCAGCACCGTGCAGCGCTTCTTCCAGAAACCCATAGAGTGGGTGATAGCCGTCAAGCTGGAGCGCTATTACACCAAGCAGGAGATCATCGCCCTCTATCTCAACTACTTCGACTTCCTGCACAATGCGGTGGGCATCAAGACCGCTGCCAACACTTACTTCAACAAAGAGCCCAAAGACCTGACGGTGTGCGAGGCAGCCACCCTCATTGGACTCTGTAAGAACCCCTCGCTCTTCAACCCCGTGCGTTATCCCGATCGCTGCCGGGAACGAAGAAACGTGGTGCTGCAGCAGATGGTGAAG
>OGYV01001868.1_pt1 | contig 14785 bp, 20 predicted proteins | sample 1576651 | NCBI WGS metagenome assembly OGYV01 (sample SAMEA3541570, study PRJEB24748) | human gut metagenome | biome: human gut; feature: human-associated habitat; material: faeces | place: China | collected 2012
AAACTAAAATTATGTAAACTGAATTATGTAAACCGAGAAACAGGAACCGTAAGCAACAAATTAAGTTAACATAATATATTACATTTAGGTTATGTACAAAAAGTATAAATTTTTTTAAAATATCTATTGACTTTTTATACATTTTGTAGTATATTATAATTGTCGAAAGGAGATGAAAACAAATGAAGAAAGTAATATTAACAATAATATCATTTATTGCATTTATAATACTAATAGGAGAAACAGAAGAATTAACATTTAGTATAGTATTATTAAAAGCAATATCGCTAGCTTGGTTATGGCTTATTGCAAAAGCAAATAATTATTTTTATCAAGGAGAATAAATATGGGATATTATAAAATAGATGAAAAGCTATTAGACAAACAATTTGAATTTAAAGTAGGTAGTAGAGGATATGGGCAGATGTATTACGGAATAAATAAAATGTTATTACAATTACAATTTAATGTAACAAGTATTGGATTTTACTATTGGATAACAGCAATACAACAATATCGAAAAAATTATTATAAATATGATAATACAATAGAAAAAGTTTATAATGATGTAGCAAAAATACATAATACTACAAGAACAAGAGTAGAAAGAGCAATGCGAACAGCAAAAGCAACAGCGACAGAACAAATACAAAAACAATTTAATTATTATAATAAATTAACAAATAAAACAGTATTAGAATTATTGACGCGTAACGCATTATTTATAGAAAAAATTGATAATCATATACCGCGTATAGATTAGAAAGGATTTAAAAAATGAAAAATATATTTAAAGAAAATAAAAAATTAAAAGAAGAAAATAACAAATTAAAAATAAAAGTTAACGAATTACAAAAAGAAAATACAGACGGATTATTAAGAACACAAGAATATTACGAAAAACTTATGAATAAGAAAATTGAATATTTAGAAGCTAATTATAAAACAAAAATGGAACGAAAAAAAGAAGTATTAACAATATGTAAAAATTTAGAACATAGATTAAATATTAATATAATTAGTATAGATACTTTAGATATAACAACAGATATAAACGCTTATTTAAAATTATTAGATTATTTGAAAGGAGAATAACAATGGAATTAGAAATAGAATATAGATTACAAGAAATCTATAAATTTATGAAAATAGAAGTAAATTTCAAAGATTTTCGTAAATATGAAATAACAATATAAATAGAACATCAAGGAAAAACATACGAAAGCAAATTTATATTTACGTATGATGTTACATTGACAAAAGATGTAAATATTGCTAGAATAGTAGATATAATAGACAATAAAATTATAATACCATTTTATAAGAAAGGAGAATAAATATGATATCGCCTATTTTACCTTTTATGATTATACATCAAAATCAAAGAAGAAATTTTGAAATGCAACAAAGAATTATACAAGAAAATAAAAAAAGAGAGGAGAAAAAAGAAAATGACAAAAAATGAATTTATACCAACAATAGCACCATTAGTAATAGCAGAAAACAAAAAAAGGGGTTATCCTTTATTTTCATCAGTAGTAATCGCACAAGCAATATGCGAAAGCGGTTGGGGACAAAGTAAAATAATGATGAAAGCAAATGCAATTTTTGGAATAAAAGCAACATCAAGTTGGAAAGGAAAAGTATATAATGCAAATACGCAAGAGTGTTACGACGGAAGTACATACACAAATATTACAGCTTGTTTCAGAGCTTATAATAGTTTAGCAGAAAGCATATCAGACTATTTCGATTTAATAACAAAGTCAGAAAGATATAGAAAAGCTTGTGTATCAAATAGTCCGTTAGAGTGTATAACAGCAATTAAAAATGGCGGTTATGCTACAAGTCCAACATATATAAATACTATAATGTCAATAATTAATAGTAACAATTTAACAAAATATGACAATGTGGAAGATGTGGAAAACTTTGTTGATAACTCAAAAAATATAGAAGAATTAGCGAAAGAAGTAATAGCTGGAAAATATGGAAACGGCGAAGAAAGAAAGCAAAAATTAAGTAATTTATATGATGAAGTGCAAAAACGAGTAAATGAGATATTAGGTAATAATGTTTCAAGCGAAACAATATACATAGTAAAAAGCGGGGATACATTGTCAGCAATAGCAAAGAAATATAATACAACATACCAAAAAATAGCAAAAGATAATAATATTTCAAATCCTAATTTAATATATCCAAATCAAAAGTTGGTGATTAAATAATGCCTTGGATTAGTAGAAGTGGGGCGTTGACACAAGCAGAAATGGAAAACAACGCAGATATAGTAATATCATATTTTAGAAGTCAAGGAATTAATGATAATACAATAGCTGGAATACTAGGAAATATGCAAGCTGAAAGTAGTATAAATCCCGAACGTGAAGAAGTAGGCGGGCAAGGTTACGGGCTAGTACAATGGACGCCAGTATCAGTATTGCAAAATCATTGTGCTACACTTGGATTAAGTCCATATAATAACGGTGATGTACAATTACAAGTAATTATAGCAGAAATATTAAATCAATCGGGAGTTGGCGAGTGGTATACAACGCAAGCGTTTATACAAAACTATTATAATTCGGGAGCTACAAGCGATATGATAGACATAACGGGACAACAATTTTTAGATAACTCTATGAACTGGACGCCCGATAAATTAGCTGTAATGTTTATGGCTGGATATGAAAGACCGAGCTATGACCCGAGTGTAAATCATTATGACTTGCGTAGGCAATATGCTTTAGAATGGTATACATATATGGGCGGGCTTCCGCCAGTTCCAACAGTTTCATTAAAAAGGCGTAAATTTCCTTGGGCAATATATTTAAGAAAATTTAGAAATAGACGAACGAATATTTAAAATATTCGTTCTATTTTTTATTGACAAAAAAATTTATTTGTGCTATTTTTAAAATAAAGAATATATTTGAAAAAAGGAGGTGTGGAAATGGATATAAAAGAACTTGTCGAAATACTGAATTTTTCAAATATTGGTTGGCAAATTTTAACACCAGTAATTTTTTCACTTTTTGATATAATTACAGGAGTAATACAGGCAATAATCAATCACGATTTAGATTCAAGTAAAATGCGTTCAGGATTGTTACATAAAGTTTTAATTGTTATTGTAATTATAATGTCATTTATGATTGATATTACATTTAGTTTAAATTTTGTATCAAAATTTGTTTGCATTTATGTGATTTTTATGGAATGTACTTCTATTTTAGAGAACTTGAAAAAAGCTGGAATTGAAATTGGAAGTTTAACCGAAATAATAAAAAATAAGGAGGAAAGAAAAAAATGAAATTAAGCAAAGATGATTTAATTAAAAAAATCAATGAAAAAGTTCTTGATGAAGATGTAAAAATCGAACTTATGGAAGATGTAACAGATTCAATTGAAAATGAAACTGATACATCAGAAGAAGATTCACAAAGAATCGAAGAATTAGAAACAAAATATAAAAATCTTCAAGAAAAATATAAAGAAAGATTTTTAAAAGGTTCAGAAGAACCAAAAGAAACTGAAAAAGACGACGATGAACTTGAAGAAAAAGAAGTCATTGACGTAAAAGAAATATAAATAATTAGGAGGAAATTAAAATGGCACTTTCAAAAGTTTTAAAAATTAAAAACGATGCTGATTTGTTATCATTTATAATAAATCAAACACCTGAACTTGCAGCAGATATTGATTTGCCTGTTCAAGGTGAAGGAATACAAAAATATGGTAAAATTATTGTAAACAATGAACGTTATAAAAACGCATTTTTGAATACAATAAATTTAATTGGTCTTACAATAATTGATAGAAATTACTGGGAAAATCCTTGGGAAAGTTTTGCAAATAGAGGTTCAATAAGTTTTGGTCAAACTGTTAGAGAATTACTAGTTGATATTGCTGATGTATTTGATTATCAGAAATATCAAAATGACGGAACACACTTTTTAGAGAATGTAGTTCCAAATGTGTACAACTATTTACACGAATTAAATTATGAAAAATTCTATAAAACAACAACATCAGATACTCAAATTGCAATGGCTTTTAACACTGAAAATGGTCTAATGGATTTAATCGAAAAAATTGTTGGAAGCTTGTACGAAGGTTATAAATACGATAAATATATAGTTGATAAATATCAATTATGCAGACGTATACTAGACGGAACAGTAACTTCAATCGAAATAAAAAATTGGAGTACATTAACTGCAAGACAAAGAGTTTCAGCAATGAAGTCAATATCAAATAAATTGACATTCAGAAGCCCAAATTACAATCCTGCTGGAGCAAGAGTTGCAACAAATTTTGCAAATCAAATAATGATAATGAACACAGATTTTGAAGCTGAAATGACAACAGAAGTTTTAGCAACTTCATTTTTTAGAAATGACGCTGAAATGAAATCAAGACTTGCATTAATTGACGGATTCGATTCTTACGATGAAGCAAGATTAGTCGAGCTTTTAGGAGACGGATTTGAGCCATTCACAGAAGACGAGAAAACAGCTCTTAGCAAAATACCAGCCGTTATTATAGATGATGAATGGTTCCAAGATTATAACTACTTATTAGATAATGCGTCAGATACAAAAATGACGAATTTCTACAATCCTGAAACTCTAAAAAATAATCATTGGTTACATACAAAAAAGGTTATTTCAACATCTCCATTCAAAAACGCTGTTGTATTTACAACTGATGTACCTGCAGTAACTTCTGTTACTGTTGCACCTCAAGAATCTTCTATAAGTGCAGGACAGAATTTACAATTAGGAGCTGTTGTTGAGACAACTGGATTTGCAAATAAAGCTGTTGTATGGAGTGTTGTACAATCAACAGGAGATAAAACAACAAAAGTAACTGTTGATATGAATGGACTTGTAAAAATTCCAAAAGATTATGACACAACTCAAAAAGCACCACAAATCAAAATCAGAGCTACATCTGTATATGATAATACAAAATATGGCGAAGCTAGCATAACAGTATTATAGTAATTTAAGAGGCTTGCTATCAAGCCTCTTATTTTAAAGAAAGGAGAACAAAATGCAAAGAAAGCTTATAAATTCACAATTAACGAATTATAAAACGTATGAAATGTACAAAAGGCAACTATTAACTTTAGCTGAGAATGTTTTTCAGTTTAAAAATATGCCTGAATATATAGATACTGCTTTTTTGAATAAAGTCTTAATTAGACAAGGTTGCATTGCATTTTTTGTCGATGAAGTTCTAGGATTGTTAGCGCTTCCTTTTACGTCAATGGGAAAACTTGATGTTTACGATAGACCAATTGGTATACAAGTCTATGGTCAAAACGGGTATCATAAAGTAATAAAAAATCCTGCTGAATATGTTTTAATGTATGATAACAATGGACGTTATCCTTTGTGGCTTGACATTTTGCAATACGCTGAGAGGATAGCATTAGACACCAGAACGACAGATATCAACATACGGACAACAAAAGACCCCCAGATTTTGGAAAACAAAAACGGAAAAAGAGCGTACTGTAAGAGATTTAGTAAATAATGTCGACGGATTCGAAAATACTGTAATTTCATATGATAACATAGATCTAGACGACACAGGCTTAGTATTAGCACCAGCGCCGTTTGTAGCAGATAAAATAGATATTCACAAAGAAAAAGACTGGAATGAATTTTTAAGATTAATCGGTGTTGCTAATATGAACTTCCAAAAAAAAGAGCGTAATATCAAAGATGAAGTTCTTGCAAGTCAGGGAGGAACAGTTGCATCTAGATTTTCAAGGTTTGAACCACGAAAAAAAGCAGTCGATGAAATTAATCAAAAATTTGGCGAGCTAATTTTAGATGACGGAACTCTAGTTTTACCGAATGGAAAAATAGAAGTCGAATATTACGACGGGTTGCCAACAAGTCAAGAACAAGATGAATCAGAATTTATTGAAGAGGGGGCTGATGATAATGGATTTAGCAATGAATAATTTTATATGTTATCCTTTTTTACCTCCAAATTGTGAGAAACCGCCAACTGTTTATTCGATTTTAAATTCAATAGTAAATGGTACAAAAGAACCTAACGAGTATACAAAAATTAAGGATTTAGCAAAAGATGGCAGAAGCACAATATTTGATTTTGATTATCCGTTATCTTCAAATGTTTCCTCTGAAACATTTGAAACAATGATTTTAAATCACTATATGATGAGAAGAATCGGATTTGACACAGTAGCAGCATTTAAGCTTCAATTAAATGTTAAATTAAATGAAATCATGCCAATTTATAATAAAATGTTTGACGCATTACAAAACTGGAATATATTTAGTGACGGTGAAAAGCAAACAAGAAGCGGTTTTGACAATAGAGATTCAAATTCTACAACAGAAAACAATAATAAATTGGAGAACAAATCGACTAGTAATACAACATCAACATCAGATAATAGACATTCAGATACACCACAAAATCAAATAGATGATATAAAAAATGGTAATTATGTAACAGATTATAGTTTTGATACTAGCATAAATTCTGGAAATGATAGTTCTACATCTGCCGGAAATTCAGTATCAAAAAGCAGTTCAACAGATAACAATAATTATGAAGAAACTATCACACGAACACCTGCAGATAAGATTTCAATTTTAAAAGATATGCAAACAAATATAAAAAATATTTATACAATGATTTTTGATGAGCTTGATGTTTTGTTTTATGGTATAATATAAAAAAGGAGAAAATATTATGATGAATAAAGAAAATATAAATTATGAATATAAAAAACTTTGTCCTTTTAAGTGGTTCGTTTTAGAAAACTTTCCATTTATCGAGGCAGATTTTGACGCTTTGACTAATTGGCAATTGTTTTGTAAATTAGGACAAGAAATGAATAAAATAATAAATTCTGTAAATTCAAGCGGAGAACAAGTCGAGATATTAACAGAAGCGTTTAATAATTTACAAAATTATGTAAATAATTATTTTGACAATTTAGATATACAAGAAGAAGTAAACAATAAATTAAATGAAATGGCACAAAGCGGAGAATTAGCAGAGCTAATAAGTCAATACTTAGAAAGTCAAGCAGTAATTGGATTTAATACTACTTCTGCTTTATCACAAGCAACAAATTTAGCAAACGGAAGTATTGCAAGAACATTAGGAAGAAATCAATATAACGACGGCTATGGAGCTTTTTATAAAATAAGACAAAGAACAAACTCAGATACTCCCGACGGATATAATATTATTGTATTGACTAATACAGAAAATTTAGTAGCAGAAAGAATATTAAAAGAGCCAACGAAAAAATATATATTTGTTGGAGATAGTTATTTACAAGGATACACACCTAGCGGAGAAGTTGAAAATTGGGGTAAAAAATTAGCAAATATGTTAGGACTAGAAGATAATCAATGGAAAAGAGTTGCTAGAGGTGGTACAGCAATGAATATTACTAATACTAATAATTTTTATAATTTAATAAGTGAACAAACAGGAGATAGCAATGTAACAGATGTTATATTATGTGCTGGATATAATGATCATCAAGATATAGGAACAGAACAAAGTATATTATCTGGTATGCAACAATTTAAAAATAAAGTTTCTGAATTATATCCAAATGCTGTATTAAAAATAGGATTTATAGGTAATACTAGTATAGTACAAGATAAATACGGCGTTTCTTCTAAATGTCCTTTATATATAAAATCTTGTAGTAAACTTAATATAGATTATTTAAATAATGTTGAATATGCACTACATAATTATAATACAGAATTTGCAACAGATGGAATACACCCAAATAATTTAGGAGAACAAGTTATAGCAGAAGCTATATATCAAGCAATTAAAACAGGTACTGCACACATATATAGACCAAGAACACCAGTAAAACAAGCGGGAAGTTCATTTTATATTGAACAAGAAAATAATATATTAAAGTTTATTAGTAATGATTATTATAGTGGTAATTTTTCAGAACCAAAAACAATAAATATGACCGGTGGTAATCATATTTTAATGTATGAACAATTTGACAATTCTTTAGCGATAAGTTGCGGAAGCTCTTATTTATCAAATTCGACTACAATACCAGTATTTTTCGTGACAACAGATAATAAAACAATATTAGTAAATTGTAAAGTTACATTAGATAACAGATTTCTAGTTCTTTATCCATTTGCTTTAAATGACGCTGGAACTAACTATTTAAATGTTACAATAAAAGGTTTTCAAATTAGACCATTTACATTTTTAATGGACGCGTTATACAATTAATAAAAGAGAGGATATATCCTCTCTTTTATTTTGTTTCACATTAAACAATAGTATTATTCAAGCTATAATTTCCTACATTTGTGTGATTATGCCATATTGTAACACCACGACGGCACGCATTATTGATTATATCCATAAATCTTGAAGGAACTTCTCCATAACCGATTTCCTCAGCAGAACCAATTTCTACATAATTCCAATATTTTCTACCATTTATATTTGGCATTTCAATTTTATCGATTTTATAACCGAATCTAGTAAAGTAATCATCAATAACTTTTAAGTTTTCTGTTTTAATTCTCATTTGTCTAAATGTATATAAAGTTCGTCCAGTCGCCCACGTAACATCGCCTGTATTTTGTCCTCCTCTAATATTAGGCAATAATGTTGCACTATAAAATTTTCCAATTGAATTTGCAAGTTGCATTGCTGTATTTGCACCAATATTTACACCTATTTGATTATAATTAGGATTTTTTTGTGCAGAAGCTTCAGCAGCTTGATTTGCAATACCAAAAATTCCACCTGCCAATGATATAGCTTCGTTAACTGAATTTTGCGAAATCCAATTTAAAAATGCATCACTACTCCATGCACAAGTTGGAAATTTTCCTAATGATAAAGATTCATCATCACATCTCTCCATTTTTTTGTAATTTAGAGGTGTTATTTTACCAGAAGCACCAATCGATATTACAGCTTCATTTTTGAATTTTATTTCATTTTGTCCATAGAAATCTTCATACTTAAATATATTTTGTGAACCTATATTATTTGTAACAAGTAAATAATTGTATGGATAACAAAAACATTTATTATTTTTTGGTGTATAATCATTATAAGATGTTATTTTTTGAATTGTAGTATCAAAACTTATAATATCATTGTTATAAGGCATTGTATAAAATGTAAATGAAGAATTACTAATTGTACAATCATGTTTAGTAAGTTCTGATTCATTAATTAAAGTCGAAGGTACAATAAACATATTTTCTATATCTTCGATATGTTTATCTGAATTTGTTCTTAAAATGAATAAACTAACATTTAAATAATCAGATAAATTTTGTGCCTTAAATAGGCAGATTTTTGTTCCAAAAACTTGTTTATTGTAGACTGAAATTCCTGAATATTGCTCGCCTCCATCTGATCCTTCTGGAATCCATGCTGTTTGAATTGCAATCCAATAATCAATATAACTAATATCTTCTACTTGTCCTTCTTGAACAACATTTTCAACAGCTAAATTTTCATTTAAAGTATTTGAACCGATTGTATCATCATTAACATGTTGTCTATTAATTAAACAAGTTTTTGGTTTCCAATAATCAAACCAAGTCGACCAGCAATCTATTGTATATGATATTTCTGTATTATAATTTCCTTTATAAATTACATCATCAATCCATGCGAAAAACCATTTATTTGAATAATCGGGATTTTGAAATGCGATGTAATTTGCTTTTAATGCATCGCTATATTTAAAATTCGTCATTATTGTTCTTGATGTTCTAATGAATGAATAGTCATTTGCTTGTGTTATCATATTTTGCGTGCATAATTCAAGCATTTGTGCCTCTGTATAATCTAGCACATTTGTGTATTGTCTATCAAGATGAATATTTTTTACTAATATAATTTTAGAATTCATTTTTTACCTCCTAATTTGAAAATCAATAACCTGCTTAAAATCCGTTCCGCACATATCATTTGCGTAAAAAATATTATTTTCTTTGAAGGTCATAAACAAGTTTTTTAATTTATCATTTTTAATTGAAATATTGTAAATGTCACGTTGCCAAAATTTTGAAACCTTTACAACATCGGAAAAAACAATTGTATTATCAAAAAAATCTTTATTATAAGGTCTCACAAACCAAACTATTATATTTTTGTCGATATTGTCTTGCAGATATTCTGCCAAAAATTTGAATGACTGATATTGAAAACCAAATCTAAACAAACATCTATAATCTTTATAAGATTTTGGCAAATGAGGTTGAGGGTGTGTCTCCCAAGAACCTTCGTTAATCATTTTTGCATTAGTTCCAATAGTTCCCGAAGTTTGACCAGTCGACATGCAATATTCAACTGCAATTTTAATTGGCTCATTATCTTCGTTTGTATCTGCTATTTCCTTGATTGCAATTGTTCCTTGCTTTTGGTTGCTTATCAAATTATGTAGTCCCCATTCATTGATATAAGGGCAGACTCTTGATATTGTATTACCGACTAGCCATAGACGAACTTTTAGTCTTTTTCTGTCAACGGTTGCATAAAAGTTCATTAGTTTATTTGGTTCATTAGCAAGATATACAGAACGTGACATAAATTCCTCGAATATAATATCCTCAACATCTAAGTAAGAAGCACCAGCATAATTTTGTTCTGTCGATAATGCTACTACATAACCAATTTTCTCAAAACGTTTTGTCTTTCCTGTTTCATTATCATAAATTGACAAATATAAATTCTTTCTATATAATGTTATACAATTATATTTTCCATTTGTCAATTTTGCAACATCAACATCTTGAAAATATTGCTCAATTTTTTCTGATGAAATTTCTTCTTTCCAACGTCGCATTAAAATAAATCTTTTCCCTGTTTTCAAATATTTTTCAACAGCTTTTTTATGCTTCACTTGATAGCTTTTACCATTAGAACGCTCGCCATATATTAAATTAATTCTTGCGCCTATTTTATCAATCTTATCAAGATTATAATGAATTGCTTTTTGATTCGCCATTTTCCTCGCCCTCATTTTTTATATATAGTTTTGCAATTTCTGATTCAATTTCCTCACGAACAATTTTTGCATTTTCTTTGTATTTACCTTTACCTTGTATTAAATTAGTTCGTTGAATATTCTTTTTATTGCAAATCCCTCCAATAGAAATTTTTGAAAATTTTCTAATATAATCTAAATCATTCATTTTTATTCTACTCCTTATAAACTGCTCTTTTTGAACTATCATCTGATAAAAGTTCGCAATATTCAAGTGCCTTGCCCAAAACATACGTTGTCGGAACTAAGCAACAACCGCTTCTATCGCAGACAGTATATTTATTTTTTTGATAATCTTCTATTGTAATTGCTTCTTGATTTTCGCAATACATTAATAAATTTTTATTAGTATATTTGAACTCAAAAACAAAATCGTCTTTAAATTCGCTTATATCTTTTAGCCCTAGCGCTCCGCTTTTAGGAACGCCTGCAACTGTTATTTCAAGAATTTTAGCTTTTTTATCTGTGGTTTCTTGTATGTTCATATCATCTTTTACTTTTGTTTTGTCTATCCATTTTGTAACAGCATATTTTTTTGCACCTTGCGTTATAAAGTCCTCATATTCTCCGTCATTGTCAAAAACTCCTAAAATATGAGATATACCTTTGCTATCCTTTGGAGCAAATTTTTCAAACGGAATATCTAAAATTTTTGATACATGTTTTATTTTATTTACAACAAAATTATTATAATTGTCGATTACTTCTTGATTGTAGCCTTGCCTTAATTTCATTGAATCTGTATCACAATAAACTACGTATTTGTCTAATTGTATTACATTTTTTAGCAAATTAGAACGTGCAAATGCAGTAACCCAAACACCGTAAGCAAATGATAAAAAACTTTTTTTCTTTTCTTCTATCAGTTTATCAATTATCTCCTGATTTTCAAGCTCACGCTCTGACCAGTCAGTTATGTTGTCATAAATTACTTCATCACGAATCATGTTTGTAACACTCATTCCATATAATGCGTTAAATTTATTTTTTTCTTTGGCATATTCAACTTCCATACCCTCTACACCTTTGTATTTTGTTTTATTTACATATTTTTCTAAAACAAATTCAATAAAGGTTTTTGGAAGATAATCATAAATCGAATAGTAACTTTCGACTATTTCATAGTTTTCAATGTCGTATGCGTCCAAAATAAAATAAAAATCAACATCAGTTAACGTCATTGTTAAATGTTCAGCTTCTATTACTCGACCATTATCAAAAACACCGTTTTTTATGTTCTTGCATTTACTTTGTGAAATAAAATTGTTATAGTATTTGCATTTTATATTATCAAAATTTACTACTAATATATATGCAAATTTTTTAATCATTTGACTTTTACTTGTAATATTGCACTTTTGAAATTCTGTTGACGGAAATTGATGTGTGACTAGAATGTACGGATAACTTGATGTAAAATCCCAACTTTTAATGTAGTGTAAAATCTCATCTGTAAAGATCCAATTAGAATGTGTATATCCTCCTGCAAATGCTTCTTGAAGTAAATTATAGATATGCGGATTTGTATTTACAGCTTTTTTTACTTTAAATTTATATTGATAATCATCTGCAATACGTTCTTTTAGCTCACGTCTTACGTGGCCTGTTGATGTTATTGGAATTTTATCGACTCTTTCGTAAGTTTCAAGTTCACGTTTTATATAATGATATACAACTAAACAATCATACTCGCAATATCCTAATTCTTTTTCTGTAAGTTTTGTCGCTGGTGTCCTTATTTTAGTATAATCTAGATCGCCAACCTTTTTTTCAACTGGCAATTGGAATATTTTTGGTAATTGTTTTAATGCACAATTGCTCATCATATAACTACATCTAAACTCGATATTATAGTCTTTAAGCTCACATTTCATAACTTTATGTGCTTTTCTTGCAACAACATTTTGAAATTCAAATACGCTTTTTAAATATTGAAACTCGAAAGCAAGATTATGTACAAAAACAATTTTTTTAGCTGAATTGTAAAAATCCAATTTAATAATAAATGAAACAAATTCGTCCCATGTCCTGCCATAATACACTGTATCGTTAATAGAAAACATCCATATGTACATGCAACTTCTAAATTCTGCTTGCTCTTGCTCGTCTTTTGTTAAATTTATATATTCAATACCAGCTTTTATCTTTCCATTTAGAATCAAATACGATGTTGTTTCTATATCGAAACTATATATTGTATTATCGACTTTTTTCTTCTTGCCTTGAATATCTCCAAAATATCCATTAAAATCCCCGCAATAAATCATAGTTCAATCTCTCTTCGTTTTGTGTCAATAGCACCAACAATATAATTAAATTCGCTATCAGATATTTTATTATCTGCTTTTAAATCACTTATTATTGATTCGACTTCTTCTAAGTCGCTAATAGATTCTGCATTGTTTATCAATTCAAAAACATTACTATATAAAACTTCAATTTCATTTCCGTTGCCTTTATAAACATATTTCATGTATATTTTTCGCAAAATGTCATCATAGTTTCCTCGATGCCCATTATACTTTTTTACAGAGTTCATGACTGCGACAAAATCATTAAATGATTGTTTTTGTTCTACTGCATTCTCAGTTACTGCTTGTGCGTCCGAACCGGGCACGAAATTAGTAATTTGATTTACGTCCTTGTCTGTAAATATACTATAAAGAACCTCCGCTTCTTGTGTTGTTAATTGCTTAACATCAGTTGAAAATCTTACACGTAATGTTTCAATAGCTTTTTTCTTAGCTTTTTTTATTCCAGTTATAGTAGACAGATTTGGATTTAAAAATTGATTTGTTGCTTTTATTGTTGCTTTCATCTGAATTTCAGTCATTGATTTATTTACTTTTACACGTCCAGAAGAAGTCCAAGCTTGCAACGGTTCAATTGCAAGCTTGTCTCTTAGATTCCTTATAGCTAGATTTTCAGTTCCAAACTTACGCTCAAGTCTTAGAATTCTTTGATTCGCTCTTTTAGATAACGTTTTAAGTTCTGTATATAGTCTTGCTTGTTCAGCTGTCATTTCAACTTTTCTAGCCATAATATTTCCTCTTTTCTATAAATTTAATTAAAATGGTAATTCATCGTTATTTATAGTTTCTTCTTTTTTAGTTTCTGTTGCTCTTAGTTGTGGTACTGCCTTGTATGTTTTTCCTTTTGATGTTTTTACTTCTGAAATTCTTACTTGTGATACTTTTCCAAAATATCCTTTTACTGATTTTTCAAAAATCTCACTACCGCTTGATACTAAACCGTATTCCTCTGTATCGTAATATCCGATTGTAAAATTCTTGTCATCTGTAACAATTTGGCATTTTGCATATCCTAAGATTTTGACTACGGCTCCTACTACATCAGCTACTTTTACAGCTGTAATATCTCCGTTTTTTGCCATTTCTTCGAATAATTCGTTGTCACAACTTCCTGTCTTTTCTAGTACTGTTACTTCATACTTTTTCTTTCCTTGATTTTCCATAATTTTTTCTCCTTCTTGCTATTAGGTTGCAACCCGCAATTTATTGAATTTTTTCTTCGTCAGTTAATATCTCTTGCTGACACTTATATATTACTACAAAATGTATAAAATGTCAATAGATATTTTAAAAATTTTTATACTTTTTGTACATAACTTAAATGCAATAGATTATGTCAACTTAATTTGCTGCTTACGGTTCCTGTTTCTCGGTTTACATAATTCAGTTTACATAATTTTAGTTT
>OGYV01001870.1_pt1 | contig 14781 bp, 9 predicted proteins | sample 1576651 | NCBI WGS metagenome assembly OGYV01 (sample SAMEA3541570, study PRJEB24748) | human gut metagenome | biome: human gut; feature: human-associated habitat; material: faeces | place: China | collected 2012
AGCGCTGTAGATGTAGCTAGAACTGAGTTACATCCATGAGCGATGTTGGCAAATGGACCACCGTGTACCAAAGCTGGTGTCCCATAAATTGTTTGTACCAAGTTAGGTTTGATGGCATCTTTAAGAATAAGTGTAAGCGCACCTTCGATTTCAAGATCACGTACATAAACAGGTGTACGGTCATAACGGTAGGCAACTACAATGTTAGCCAAACGTTCTTTAAGGTCATTAATATCAGTAGCCAAGCAAAGAATCGCCATGATTTCAGACGCAACAGTAATATCAAAACCATCTTCACGTGGAATACCGTTAAGAGGTCCACCAAGACCAACATTTACATGACGAAGCGCACGGTCATTAAGGTCAACCACACGTTTCCAGATAATACGACGTTGGTCAATACCTAGTGCATTTCCTTGGTGAATATGGTTATCAAGGAGAGCAGACAAAGCGTTATTAGCTGTGGTGATAGCGTGCATATCCCCTGTAAAGTGAAGGTTAATATCTTCCATCGGAAGGACTTGTGCGTAACCACCACCTGCAGCACCACCTTTAATCCCCATAACAGGACCAAGAGATGGTTCACGAAGGGCAATCATTGTTTTCTTACCAATTTTGTTAAGAGCATCTGCAAGACCAATTGACATGGTTGATTTCCCTTCACCAGCTGGTGTTGGGTTGATGGCTGTTACCAAAATCAATTTTCCTGGTTTATTGTCTTTGACTGCATTGATTTTATCAAATGACAATTTTGCCTTATATTTTCCGTAGAGTTCCAAATCGTCAAAGCCGATTCCAACTTTTTCAACTACTTCTGTGATTGGTTTTAATTCTACACTTTGAGCAATTTCGATATCTGTTTTCATGAGACACTCCTCTATATTTTTCTAGAATCTATTATAACAGAGTTTCATAAAAAACGCATTATTTTTGGTTAATTACTTTTCAATGTTCGGTTTTTGTTTTGTTATAAATCGTTATAACTTTAATTTATAGGGGTACACCTCAAAAATACTTACTTTTATTTACTAAAGACTCATTTTTTAGTACAATACTACTATGAAAATTTTGATTACATCGGGTGGTACCACTGAAAAGATTGATGCTGTACGTGGAATCACAAACCATTCAACAGGTTATCTAGGAAAGGAAATCGCTGAACTTTTCTTGGCTAAGGGTCACCAAGTAACCTTAGTAACGACCAAGACAGCGGTTAAACCAGAACCGAAAGAAAATCTAAAGATTACAGAAATTACGAACGTAGAAAGTCTTCTCAAAAAGATGGAGTCACTCGTCAAAGAGCACGATGTTCTTATACATAGTATGGCAGTCTCTGATTATACTCCTATTTATATGACGGATTTTGCTGAACTGGAGGACACCGAAGATCTCGCTCAATTCTTGCATAAATCTAACACTGAAAGCAAGATATCATCGGCTTCTGATTATCAGGTTCTTTTTCTTAAAAAAACACCGAAGGTCATTAGCCTCGTCAAACAATGGAATCCTGATATTCAATTGATTGGCTTCAAACTTTTGGTTAATGTAAGAAAAGAAGAGCTTTTTGAGGTTGCTCGTGCAAGTCTGAAACGCAACAAAGCTGATATTATTGTTGCCAACGACTTGAGTGATATTACTCCAGATCAGCATATTGCCTATCTTGTTGACGAAAAAAACGAGGAGAAAGTTACGACTAAATCTGCAATTGCTCAAGCTTTATTTGAAAGGATATGCCATGACTAAACGTATCATCCTTGCTGTTTCAGGATCAATTTCTGCCTATAAAGCAGCCGATCTAACAAGCAGGTTAAAGAAAAAAGGTTATGATGTTCACGTCATTATGACTGAAGCTGCTCAAGCCTTTATCACCCCTCTGACACTTCAAGTTCTCTCGAAGAACCCCGTTCACACTGATGTCATGGAAGAAAAAATAGCTGAACGTATTAATCATATTGACTTAGGAAAAGAAGCTGATCTCTTTATTGTAGTTCCAGCTTCAGCAAATACCATTGCCAAATTAGCTCATGGTATAGCCGATAATATGCTGACTGCTACTGCTTTAGCTTTACCTAGCACTACCCCAAAACTAATTGCCCCTGCAATGAATACGAAAATGTATGAAAATCCACTGACTAGGAAAAATTTAGATACTTTGCATGATTTTGGCTACCAAGAAATTCTTCCAAAATTAGGTTTACTGGCTTGTGGAGATACGGGACGCGGTGCCTTAGCTGATGTCGATGACATTATTGAATCCATTGACAATGCTTTAACAAAATAGCCTTGTAGAGAATAAAAAGGAGTTTATGATGAATAAGAAAAATAAAGCAAACCAAACAGCGCAGTTAGCGCTCTTGATAGCGACTATGGTTGTTATCGAAGTACTCAGTCAAACCATCTTTGCCGCTTTTGCACTTCCAATTAAACCAACCCTAACGCACATCCCAGTTATTATTGCTAGTATCGTCTATGGTCCTAAAATTGGAGCCTATTTGGGTGGTTTCATGGGAATTATGAGTATTGTACGTAACACTGTCATTTATACGGTTAGTAGCTATCTCTTTAGTCCCTTTGTTGAAGGGGGGACTTGGGCATCTGCAGTCATTGCCATCGTTCCTCGCATCCTAATCGGTATTTTCCCCTACTTTGTCTACAAGTTACTTCAAAACCGTCTAGGTTTGACTCTATCTGGGGTTTTAGGTGCTTTCACAAATACATTTTTCGTACTTATTGGCATCTACTTCTTAATCCCTAACTTCTACACAGCGGGTGGTAAAACACTAATGGCAACCATTTTCACAACAAATTCGATTGCTGAAATGATTATCGCTGGCCTGCTAACCCTAAGTATCACACCTGTATTATTAAGATTGAAAAAATAAAGAAAAAACATGGTAATTACCATGTTTTTTTCTTTTAATTATGGTATAATGTAAGCGTTTAAAAATATAAAGGAGATTGCTATGTCTTACACTGAAAATTACCAAAAATGGCTCGACTTTGCTGAATTACCAGCTTACCTTCGTGATGAGTTGGTCGCAATGGATGAAAAAACAAAAGAAGATGCCTTCTATACCAACCTTGAATTCGGTACAGCTGGTATGCGTGGGTTAATTGGTGCTGGTACCAACCGCATTAACATTTATGTTGTTCGCCAAGCAACTGAAGGATTGGCCCAATTGATTGACTCAAAAGGTGAGGAAGCGAAGAAACGCGGAGTTGCGATCGCTTACGATAGCCGTCACTTCTCTCCTGAGTTTGCTTTTGAATCTGCTCAAGTTTTGGCTGCACACGGAATCAAATCTTATGTATTTGAAAGCCTACGTCCAACACCTGAATTGTCATTTGCTGTTCGTCATCTCCACACATTTGCTGGGATCATGGTAACAGCTAGCCATAACCCTGCTCCATTTAATGGTTACAAAGTATACGGTGAAGATGGTGGACAAATGCCACCTGCAGATGCGGATGCATTGACAGATTACATCCGTGCTATCGAAAATCCTTTCACTGTGCAATTGGCTGACCTTGAAGAAAGCAAAGCTAGCGGCTTGATTGAAGTTATCGGTGAAAACGTCGACGCTGAATACTTGAAAGAAGTGAAAGGCGTTAACATCAACCAAGACTTGATCAATGAATACGGTCGCGACATGAAGATTGTCTACACTCCACTTCATGGTACCGGGGAAATGTTGGCTCGTCGTGCTCTTGCCCAAGCTGGATTTGAAGCTGTTCAAGTTGTTGAAGCTCAAGCTGTTCCAGATGCTGACTTCTCAACTGTTAAATCTCCAAACCCTGAAAACCAAGCTGCCTTTGCTCTTGCTGAAGAACTTGGTCGCAAAGTAGACGCTGATGTATTGGTTGCAACTGACCCAGATGCTGACCGCCTTGGTGTTGAAATCCGTCAACCAGACGGTTCTTACCTCAACCTTTCTGGTAACCAAATCGGAGCGATCATTGCTAAATACATTCTTGAAGCTCACAAAACAGCTGGTACCCTTCCTGCCAATGCTGCCCTCTGTAAATCCATCGTATCAACTGAGTTGGTAACTAAGATTGCAGAAAGCTACGGTGCAACCATGTTTAACGTCTTAACTGGTTTCAAATTTATCGGTGAAAAAATCCATGAATTTGAAACACAACACAACCACACTTACATGCTTGGTTTCGAAGAAAGCTTCGGTTACCTGATAAAACCATTCGTACGTGACAAAGACGCTATCCAAGCCGTTCTTATCGTAGCTGAAATTGCTGCTTACTACCGTTCACGTGGTATGACTTTGGCAGACGGTATCGAAGAAATCTACAAACAATACGGCTACTTCGCAGAAAAAACAATCTCTGTTACCCTTTCAGGTGTTGACGGAGCTGCTGAAATTAAGAAAATCATGGATAAATTCCGTGGAAATGCTCCTAAACAATTCAATAACACAGACATTGCTAAGACAGAAGACTTCTTGGAACAAACAGCTACTACTGCTGACGGCGTTGAAAAATTAACAACTCCTCCAAGTAACGTACTTAAATACATCTTGGCTGATGATTCATGGTTTGCCGTTCGTCCTTCAGGTACAGAACCAAAAATCAAATTCTACATCGCTACAGTTGGTGAATCTGAAGCAGATGCTAAAGAAAAAATTGCTAACATCGAAGCAGAAATCAATGCTTTCGTAGGCGAATAATATTTAAGACTTAGAGCTAAGCTCTAAGTCTTTTTTATACCGACAAAACTTGGATTACGGAAGCAAGCTATCTTTTTTGCTACTAGAACCAATAAACCACCTATAGATTAAACTATAGGTGGTAATTTTATGATTCAATTATAGAGCACTAACTTGTGAATGATGCTTAAATAAGGAATGAGTCGCTTCGTGAATATGACGAGCAGTTTCTGCATTATTCATGGTGTAGAGGTGAACGCCTGCAACATCTTGAGTAACAAGGTCGACAATCTGGTCAATCGCATAAGCAAGACCTGCCGCTCTAAGTGACTCAGGATCATGCTCATACTTATCCAAAATGGCACGGAACTTACGTGGCAAATGAATATTCTCACAAGTCTTAAGCAAACGTAGAGCTTGGTTACGATTCAAGATAGGCATAATTCCTGCATGAATTGGTACATCAATTCCAGCCAAGGTACATTTATCTTGAAAATCATAGAAACGTTCATTGTCAAAGAAGAGTTGGGTTAAAAGACCAGAACAACCTGCATCAACCTTTTTCTTAAGGTTTTGGATATCAGAGATTTGATTTGGCGAATCTGGATGCCCTTCAGGATAGCAGGCACCGATGATATCAAATTGAGGAGCTTCTTCCTTGATAAATTCAATCAAATCAGTGGCATATTTAAAGTCTTTAAGAGGTTCCACACCAGGAATGATATCGCCACGTAGGGCTAAGATACGGTGTACTCCAACGGCATCCAAGTCACGTAAGGTATCAGCAACCTTTTCTTTACTCAAATAGATAGCTGGAAGGTGGGCAATCGTTGGGATAGCTAGGTCATTTTGAATATGATCCGCCAAAGGAACCGTCGTCTCTTTGATATTATATTTGTTATTACTAGCTGTAACACTGATAAAGTGTGGAGCCAATCCTTGCATATCCTCAAGGGCACGTAGGATTTTTTCGTTACCTACTGCTGGGTTAGGTGGAAAGACTTCAAAAGAGAGTGATGGTGTTTGGCTTGTCATATTTTATACCTTCTTCTTTTTAGATTTTTGTTAAGACGAAAGCTGTTTTAAGTGCCTACTGACTTCATGAGTACAGTTAAACAATTGTTAATCATAGCCTGCTTGCAAAAATCTTTAGAACATTATTCGCTATTGAAAACCTTCTACACTTAAGGAAGAAGGTCTTCAACATATGATAACTTCCGCTTACAAGTTTTCGCGAGCTGCTTTTGCAGCTTCTACAAGCTTAATCAAGCTTTCTTTAGTTTCTTTGATTCCGCGAGTCTTCAAACCACAGTCAGGGTTGATCCATACTTTACCGCTTGGTACTTTTGCCAAGATTGCTTCGATAGTGTGGTCAATTTCACCGTCTTGTGGGACACGTGGTGAGTGGATATCGTAAACCCCAGGTCCAACTTCTGTTTGGAAGTTTTGAGCTTTAAGTTCATCCAAGATTTCAAGATTTGAACGACTAGCTTCAAATGAGATAACGTCAGCATCCAAGTTGTCGATAGCTGGAATGATATCTGTAAATTCTGAGTAACACATGTGAGTGTGGATTTGTGTGTCTGGTGCTACAGTTGAGTGTACCAAACGGAAGGCTGGAATTGCCCAGTCGAGGTAGTCTTCATACCAGTCACTACGACGGAGCGGCAATTTTTCGCGAAGAGCAGCTTCGTCAATTTGGATAATTTTCACGCCTGCAGCTTCAAGGTCAAGAACTTCATCTTTGATTGCAAGAGCAATTTGAAGAGTTGAATCCTTAATAGAGATGTCCTCACGTGGGAATGACCAGTTAAGGATAGTTACAGGTCCAGTCAACATACCTTTAACAGGTTTGTCAGTACGGCTTTGTGCGTAGCTAGACCATTTCACAGTGATTGGGTTAAGACGAGTCACATCACCCCAAATGATTGGTGGTTTAACCCCACGCATACCATATGATTGCACCCAACCGTTTTTAGAGAAGAGGTAACCTGACAAGTTTTGACCGAAGTATTCAACCATGTCGTTACGTTCGAATTCACCGTGTACAAGTACGTCAAATCCAACTTCTTCTTGCCATTTAATCCATTCATCAGTGATTTCAGCAAGGAAAGCATCGTATTCTTCTTGTGACAATTCATTCTTACGGAAAGCCAAACGTTTCGCACGAACTTCCTTAGTTTGAGGGAATGAACCGATAGTTGTTGTTGGAAGCAATGGAAGTTTGAAAGCATCTTTTTGAATCGCTTCACGTTCTGCAAATGCTGGCAAACGAGTGTAATCAGCTTCAGTCAAGCCTGCAATACGGGCACGAAGTTCAGCATTTTCACCAACACGCTCAGTCGCAAAGAGTTCTTTGTTGGCAGCAAGGGCTTCTGCACCTTGACCATTGCGGATAGCATCCAAATCACGCAATTCGTCCAATTTTTCAACCGCAAAAGCAAAGTGGTTCAAGATAGCTGGTTCAAATTCTTCGTTAGCAGTTGTAAATGGTACATGAAGAAGTGAACAAGATGTTGTCAAAACAACATTTTCAGCTGGCACTTGTTCAAGAATTGCAAGACTCTTCTCGTAGTTGTTACGCCAGATGTTTTTACCATTGACGATACCGGCATAGAGAGTCTTATCAGCTGGGAAACCACCTTTAACCAATTCAAGTGTTTTCTTACCTTCAACAAAGTCAAGACCAATACCATCAACTGGCAAGTTCACAAGATCGTTGTAGACATCACGAACATCACCAAAGTAAGTTTGAATCAAGACTTCAAGACCTTTTTTATCAGCCAAGAGTTTGTTGTAGAGATTCAAGAAGAGAGCTTTTTCTTCAGCTGTCAAATCTTTAACAAGGGCTGGCTCATCGAGTTGAATACGTGTAGCACCAAGCTCTGCCAATTTTGCAAAGACTTCTTGGTAAGCTGCCACAAAGCTGTCTACAAAGTCTTCTGCTTTCACACCATCTTCAAAGTCAGATAATTGAAGGAAAGTGAATGGTCCAACGACAACTGGACGTGTGTTAAGTCCCAATTCTTTAGCTTCTTGGTACTCATCAAAAATCTTGTGACCAGCAAGTTTAACTTCTGTTGTTTTTTCAAATTTAGGAACGATGTAATGGTAGTTAGTGTTAAACCATTTTTTCATAGGAAGGGCACGTACATCCCCTTTTTCACCTTGGTAACCACGCGCCAAAGCAAAGTAACGTTCAAGATCTGTCAAATCCAAGTTTTGAACAGATTCAGGTACGACGTTGAAAAGGAAAGCTGCATCAAGGAAGTTATCGTAATGTGAGAAATCATTTGAAGGAATTTCACTGATACCCTTCTCTTTAACAATATTCCAGTGTTTTGCACGCAAGTCTTTGGCTGCTGTTAAAAGTTCATCTGCAGTAATTTCATTTCTAAAGTATTTTTCTGTTGTAAATTTTAATTCGCGGAATTCACCCAAACGTGGGAAACCAATGATAGTAGTTGACATCTTGTGTCCTCCTCTTTGTTGTTGAACTTATCTTACCAAAGAAACGGGTGGCTGTATAATTGCTATTAGTTTTCTCTATATATAGTTTTTGACTATAACCTATAAAATAAAGGGTTTCTAGCTACCGTTATCTCCTTTTGTTTAGATATTGTTATAGCTAATAACTATATATCAACCAGATAAATCCTTTTTTATAACAAAAAAGCCCTAGACTTTTGTCTAGAGACTCTATTATTTACTAGGATTAGGACACTAAGCTCTATAAGTGCTCAGTACTTTCTCTTGAAGCCAAGATGATGTATAAGACATATTCTCACTATTGTAACTATTCCAGATAAAATAACCAAAAACTACCAATACTAATAAGAAACAAATTCCTAATACGGCTAACCAGATGATTTGTTTCTTTAAGCTATCATACTCACTCATATAGCCATTATGGATTTTAATGAGTTCATTTCTTTTTTTGTTACTTGACTCTTTAGCAATGGCAATTTCTAGCTCATACATTTGATGCTTCCATGAATTCTTAGAAGTGCCTTTTTTCATTTTATGGTTTGAAAGACTGCTGTTGCCTTTCTCAAAGTTATTTTTTTCAGTCATATTTCCCTCTAAAATCTTCTTTTAGTCCCTATCATTATAACATATGTAAAACTATCTGAAAAGTTCATTTTTGGTTAGAATTTTGAGAAAGAGAATTAAAACATGAAAAAGAACCAGAGGGAAACTTCTTATGTTATACTCTAAGTATGCATAAGAAAACTGTTATTGATTTTAAAGAACTTGGTGTCAGACAAATTTTTACAGACGCCATTAAAGAACTAAAAACAAAGAACATTAAGGAAGTTAAGCATCTCTTAGCTGAAGTCGAAGCCTATCAAAATAAGGGCTATTATGCAGTAGGTTATGTTTCCTATGAAGCTGCCCCTGCCTTCGAGACAAAATTTCAGGTTATTGATGGTCCATTAATGTCAGAGTATCTCCTCTACTTCACTATTCATGAAACTGTTCAAACAGAGCCTATTCCACTTACTTATGAGCCAATTTCCCTACCAGAATCTTGGCAAGAGCTAACTTCTGCAGAGGAATACAAGGCTGCTATTGAGCAAATACACCACCATATTCGACAAGGTGATACTTATCAGGTTAATTATACTGTTCAACTTCAACAGAAGCTGACAGCTGATCCCTTTGCCATCTATAACCGATTGGTTGTTGAGCAAAATGCACATTACAATGCCTTTATTCAGCACGATGATGTTTCTATCATTTCCATAAGTCCAGAACTCTTCTTTAAAAAAGATGGTGATAGACTGACCACTCGTCCAATGAAAGGTACCACCAATCGTGGTTTAACAACTGAAACTGACCTCAAACAAGCCCATTGGCTAGCTCAGGATCAGAAAAATCGCTCTGAAAATATGATGATTGTCGATCTACTTAGAAATGACATGAATCGTATTTCAAAAATAGGAAGTGAAGATGTCAAGAGCCTTTGCCAAGTTGAACAATACTCTACGGTTTGGCAAATGACTTCAACTATTGAGACGCAACTCCTACCAAATAGTCGTTTAAATGATGTCTTCCAAGCCCTTTTTCCATGCGGATCGATTACAGGTGCCCCAAAAATAGCAACCATGGAGATTATTAAGAAGGTTGAAAAACAGCCTCGAGGTGTCTATTGTGGAGCTATTGGTATCTTGGTGCCACAGGGACCTAGTATTTTTAACGTGGCCATTCGGACACTACAAATGGAAGGAACCAAGGCTATCTATGGTGTCGGAGGAGGTATTACCTGGGACAGCAACTGGGAAGCTGAATATGAAGAAACAAAGCAAAAAGCTGCTGTTCTATACCGTCAGAACCCCAAATTCGATCTCATTTCAACTGGTCGTGTCCATCAAGGAAAACTGTTATTTCTTGAGGAGCATATGAAACGCTTGCAAGAGAGTAGTCGCTACTTTGACTATCCTTTCAATGTGGAAAAAGCACACTATCAAGTCGAAATTCTGTGCCAATCACTAGACTTTGACAAAGATTACCGTCTTAAAATGTCACTTGCAAAAGATGGTGAACTGCAGTTTGAACATACCCAATTAACAAACTTATCCAATGACTTCTGCCAAGCAAGGTTAGTTGAGCAAAGGCATCCGTTGGATAGCCCCTATACCTTCTTCAAAACAAGTTACCGTCCTCACCTTAGTATCGAACCTCACGAACAAATTTATTATAATCATGAGGGGCAACTCCTAGAAACCTCTATCGGTAACATTGTGCTTAAAATCGAGGACCAACTCTACACACCACCCGTTCACCTCGGCCTCTTAAATGGCATCTACAGACAAAGCCTAATTGCTGATAATAAGCTTAAAGAAAAAGTCTTGACCGTAAAAGATATGGAACAGGCTCAGGCCATCTACGGATGCAATGCGGTGAGAGGCTTGTATGAATTGAAGGTGGAAGGATAGAATTATATTTAACGAAAAAATACAAGTTTTTTGTTCTCCCCTACTCTTGCTAAAGACAAAAGAAACTTCAATATTCTATTGGTAAAAAATCAACAATTTAATAGTAAAATAAAGTATAATACTTACTGATAGTTATTCAGTTATCGTGACTGTAATGATAAGTTTTTTGGCTTATAATTTACTAGCCTTAAAATTCAGTAATAATTTAGAAAGGATACAAACCTTAAATGAAAAAATTTAAAGGCTTGACTTCTGCTGAAGTTCAAGCAAGTAAAAACGCCCATGGCGATAATAGGCTCTCTAGTAAAGAGGCTAACTCGCTCCTCTCAATCTTTATCGAAGCCTTCCAAGATCAATGGATTCTTATCCTCTTAGCTGCCTTAGGATTAAAAATCATCTTCAACTTTGTTGGAATGATTTTCCCTGCTATTGGTGAAGCCAATTGGTATGAGGCTATCTCACTAATTTTCGCCATTTTGATGTCTACAGGATTCTCAGCAGTCTCACAATACCGAAATGAGCAAAAATTCAACACTCTTCAAGAAGAGGCTTCAAAAACTAATGCTAAGGTTTATCGTGATGGTAAACTTAAAGAAGTTCTTGTTGATGATATTGTAAAAGGTGATCAAATTCTCCTTCAATCAGGGGACAAGATCCCAGTTGATGGTATCATCTTGGAAGGTGAGTTAAAAGTAAACCAAGCTGTCCTTAATGGTGAAAGTGAAGATGCTAAAAAACTTCCACTTGGTGATCAAGCAGAGCCAGACTCTTCCGACCTCTTTACAGAGCTCAAAGTCTTCCGTGGTACAGTTGTTACTTCAGGTGAAGCCGTTATGGAAGCTACACAAATTGGTGATAATACCGTTCTAGGAAGCATCAATACTTCTCTTCAAGAAGATAGTAAAGATTCACCATCCAAAGAAAAACTCAACAAGCTTGCTGGAAACATCGGTGTCCTCGGTTATAGTGCAGGTGCTGCATATTCAGTAATCAACCTTGTTTTAGGCTTTATTGCCCTTAATAAGGCTAATAACCTCAATGGTGGTTCAATCTTCCTTCTTATCATTGAAACGATTCTCTTTGCGGTTACAATCATCATCATGGCTGTTCCAGAAGGTCTTCCAATGATGTTGGCACTCGTTTCTTCAATGAACTCAGGACGACTTTTAGCTCAAAATATCCTGGTTCGCCATCCTGATACCATTGAAACAGCCGGATACATGAATATCCTCTTCAGTGATAAGACTGGTACTATCACTGAAGGTAAACTATCTGTAGTTGACTTCTTCCTTGCTGATGGAACACTTTATGCAGCTACTGGTGAAACTGACGCTCCTGATTTTGACACAATGTCAGATAGCCTTAAAGCTGAAATGATTAATGGTATCGGTCTTAATAACGACGCCATGGTAGCTGATGGCAGTGCTGTTGGTAGTAACGCCACTGACCGTGCACTTCTTGATTTCCTTATCGGACGTTCTAAACTTGATTTTGATACAAATACAATTACTGAGAAACAACAATTCAACTCAGCAACAAAATTTGCAAGTGTAACGACTAATAATGGAAAAACCTACATCAAAGGTGCTCCAGAATTCATCCTAAATGACTGCTACTACTATCTTGATAAAGATGGTAATAAACAAAACTTTACAGATGATATTAAAGCTCGCTTCCAAGATTTATCATTGGAACAAGCTAACCGTTCAATGCGTTTGCTTGCTATCCTAAATACAGATGGTAATGATAAAGTCTTGATTGGTATCGTATGTATCCGTGATAACGTTCGTTCTTCAATTAAACAAACTGTTGAAACAATGAATTGTGCAGGTGTTCAAGTAGTTATGGTAACTGGTGACCGTAAAGAAACCGCTGTTGCTATCGCTAAAGAAGCCGGTATCGTTACTGGTCAAAATGACCTTGTCCTTACTCACGATGAACTCTCTGCCCTCTCAGATCAAGAACTTAAACAACAATTGCCTCACTTAAAAGTGGTCAGTCGTGCCCTTCCAATGGATAAAAAACGTCTTATTGAGGCAGCTCAAGACCTCGATATGGTCGCTGGTATGACAGGTGATGGGGTCAATGACTCACCTGCCCTTAAATCGGCTGATGTCGGATTCTCAATGGGTGATGGTACTGAAGTCGCACGTGAAGCCTCAGATATCGTTATCTTGAATAACTCATTGACTTCGATTGAGAAAGCCGTCCTCTATGGACGTACTATGAGTAAGTCAGTAAGTAAATTCATTATCTTCCAGTTAACCGTAAACGTGACTACAATTGCTATGTCACTTCTCTCACCACTCTTGGGCCTCAAAGAACCATTTACAATTATCCAAATTCTCTGGATTAACCTTATCATGGACACACTTGCTGCCCTTGCCTTTGGTGAAGAACCTACGCTAGATCGTTACATGAATGAAAAACCAGTTGCTAAGAAGGCAAATATTCTTACTGGCTATATGAAATCTGCTATCGGTGTAGCTAGCATCTTCATTACTGTCGTATGTTTAGCAATTCTTAAAAATGTTGGTGGTATCCAAGACTTTATCACAAATGGAACTGGCAACTTTGAAATGGTAACAACATTCACCTTTACAGTATTTATCTATGCTGTCATTTTCAACTCACTTAATACACGTAGTAATGGATTCAATGTTTTTGAACATATCGGCGAAAACAAGAAATTCTCAATTGTAATGATTTCTATTGCTGTCGTTCAAACCTTGATCATTCAATTCGGTGGTAAAGTATTTAGTACCGTTCCAATGGACGTTCAACACTATATTGTTGCACTTCTTATCGCGGTTTTGATCATCCCTGCAGATTTAATTCGAAAAGCTCTAACTAAAAACAAATAACTATCTGTATAACGTATTATAAAACTTAAAAGGATAAAAAGGATTGGGAGTTATCCCAATCCTTTTTAATAATTTCCGAAGGTAATACCGTGGAAAGATCATAACATAAAAAGGCTTTAACAAGCCTTTTTGATTGATTTATTAAGTAATGCTACTTAAACTGACTAGGAGCCCCTGTATAACCTGCCCAATCCTTACTATAAAAGCGGTCGTTCAAGTTATAGCTAGGTGCGGGTGTTGGATTACTTACAAATGGATCAACAGCCTTGTCAAAGGCCACCCAACCTTTCCATCCCATATGAATGGTATCTTGCATGAAGTAAGGTTGATCTCCATCTTTTGAGAAGTCAGCAATATTGGTGAAGCCTTGATTTTCCAATTGATAACGGATTTTAGAAACCGTAGCGTCATACATTTCTTGACTTAGTCCCGTATAAGCCATCCACTTGCTATTAACAGGTGGGATGACAAAGATAACGTTAGTATTTGACTTCGCAAATTGATTTAAGACTAACTGTAGGTCACCGTATTCTTGTGAAACTTCATACGAAAGATTCTTTTGGAAACCTTTAAGTTTACCAATCTTTTTAGCCAAACGTTTCTTATAGAAACGGTCATCGATACCAAAGTCGTTTGACTTGGTATGAGCTTCTGCATCTCTTACGGCAACCTGGTCAAGTGCCTCGTAAGAGAACTTGTCTGGCAACTCTTTAAGATAAGGAAGAACCTTCTTGTCGTAATTTGCATTATTTGATGCTGCAAAAGGACTGAACAAGGCATCTTCTCGCTTATTAAGCTCTGCCATAAATTGAATATAAGTCTTATCAAGAGAATTTAAATCTTGTCCATTAGCCACTTTAAAAAGTTGAGATTTCATAGTAATCTCAGGTTTCATCTCTAAGATACGCTGAGCAGCATATTGAGAATTTGCATCCGTCTGATTTTGACTTAAGAAACTACTAAGTTGGTCGTTATTGTAGAACTGCTGGAAAGCCGCAGAATTGTAACCTTTTTTAGTAAACCACTGTGGTGACAAGACGTAGACTGCTGTCCCATTTTTCAATTCAGGAATCATTTGTTGCATTCCCAAATATTGGTTTAGAGAGGCAGCCCCACGTTGTCCAATAAAATATGGGCGATAGTTACGGTCGTATTTTTCAGCTAAAACAGCTGGATGAAGGGCATCAAAACGCAACCACTCACTAGACCCAAAGAAAGGGACAAATCGATGATTCTTATCAGAAAGAGCTGTCGTCTTATTAATACGGCTCTTAAAGTTCTCAGTTGTCAAGGTTACTGCGTTACGTTTTTCAACCT
>OGYV01001880.1_pt1 | contig 14713 bp, 14 predicted proteins | sample 1576651 | NCBI WGS metagenome assembly OGYV01 (sample SAMEA3541570, study PRJEB24748) | human gut metagenome | biome: human gut; feature: human-associated habitat; material: faeces | place: China | collected 2012
TGCGATATATTATGTAAGAGTTAGAAATACCTCAGCATCAAGAAATGCGAAAATGAGAAGAAAGAAAAAGAAAATGGAACTGCGTCTTCTCGTCTTATACACAAAAACATACATCTCGCATCCGTTGGCATATAATGGTATTTTATATCTGACAAGAATTGCAGCTACACTCAAGAAACTACTTACTGAATAGATATAAGGGAACGCCTATGAAGCGTTCCCTTACTCTTTCTGATATACTCTAACCCAATCAAAATACGTTTCATAAGTATCATCTGTATTAGGGGCATGCCAATTCCCGTAACCCAGACTTTGGTTAAGGATAAGATAGAAAGGTCTGTCAAACGACCATTGTCCTTCTGCAAGTTTTACTTTATCAGAACTTTTGGGATGACATCCTGTCTGAACTCCATCAATGTTACCCTTATAACGGTCAACACAAGCTTTGAAATCTCGTTTTGGTATAAGTGACATAATCTGAGAAAATATAGTCTTGCCTTTGTTCATTACACGCATAAATTAATTATGAGTGCAAAGGTACAAAATCAAATCGAACAAACAATTTCTAGAACATAAAATATTGGATATTAACAACTTATATAATAATCGTCCAGACTAAACGGGACACTAGTGAAAAGATATAAAGAATCGTTTCTTTTATATATTGATCATAGCGCTCAAATGATACCACTTTGTTAGCGTGGTTACAGGTATCGCTTTCCATAGTGGTTAGCGATACCTGTTAAAAGGGTAAACGTTACGTGGCATAAAATGACACAATACAACTTCTAGAAGATGCCATCCTTCTTGACAGGACTATTGTGTCACCAAAGTAGATTCACCATCGTTTTTCATTTCAAAGGATAGACACTAACATTATTATCCTTTACGACCCATATCGCATCATATTTTTGAGCAGTTTTAGCTCTCAATAAATATTTTTCCAATTCATTTGGCTGGATTACAAAATAATCTGTTTTTTCAGGATTTACCAAATCAAAATAAACTCGTGAAGCCCAACCCTTGTACCAACAAAACTCGCCTGAGGCCTGAAAAACAGAGTACTCACGAATAGGAAGATCACAATCCAAAATACATACTACATGAGGTATTACATTAGTATTTTTTACTACAGACTCTACCCTCTGCTTTGCAAAAAGTCCTGCTTTATACATGTAATAGCCTTTATGTATAAACACTGAAATACAGCATATAAAAAATACGAGAACTATCTTCTTTTCCCATTTATTCCATTCTGGAGTTCTAAAAGCTAGACCAACAGACAACGCTATTCCCCATAGAGTAGGAAAAGCATGCATTTCTCCAGGATGTCCCATCACCAAATGAGGAGCTGTCAGTGCTAACGTTACCAAAAAACATTGCAACAATCTAACTAAATTATATTTCTGCAAACACAGAGTTTTCTTTACCAGAACCCAAAGGAATACAATACTTATTACAATTGTTGTTATTACCACTACCCAGTTGTGCTCCAAAAACAAAGCTACGCTATCAATAGTTGTTAAAGATATACCAAGCAATAATCCTAATCCTGTTAAAGAATTAAGTCCTAATCCTGCAGCATAATTACCAGAAACCTCAGTACCAGGAACACGCAACACAATACGAAGGATAAAATATACACCTATAATGATTAGAGAAATCACATAAGGCTTGATTAGCTGTTTGTAACTTCTTAAATTTTCACTTTTTACTCCCTTACGTATATTATCAATTATCAAGCACAAGAATGGAGTAACTACAAACCAGGCAATGCCGCTCTCCTTACTAAAAAGAGCCAACAACATCATTATAAAAGCAAAGTACTTAAATTTAGGATATAGCAATACAGAAGCAATTCCAAAAGACATGCATAAAACCTGATTAATAGAATCTATAGAATACACTGTAGCAACTAATGCAGGCGACAACATGAAAAGACCAATAGATAAATGTTTAGTAAAACCAATTACATGACAATCATCTAGAATTTTATTTAATCCATATGCGCAGAAAGCAAACAGCAAAAGTACAAATAAGTGATTTAAAAAAGGAAATGCTGATACACACTTTCCCATAAATAGTCCCCATGCAGCATCAAATGGTCGCCAAAATGCTCCATTTGGCAAAAAGACATCAATGCCTTCAAACTTGTGAGGAGCAAGTAAGCAATAGAAGTCATCATTATTAGGCAAAATAAAGAATGCGCCTAATGCCAGAATGAAACCCAGCAAAAAAATAAACTTAATATTCTTTTCCATAATTATTTTAACATTATACAGTTATATAAAATCACACTGTCATACATGAATACGTAATTAAAGCTTCGAATAGGAAAGATCTATTTTTTTGATAAACTCTTATCCCTTCAAATATTGTTTTTCAGTCTTATACAGATGATTCAACACAAGACGGACATACTCTTCATTATTGAACAAATATTTTTTGCGTTCACTCCATTGATTAATATGCAGAACCACCAGTTCATATACTTCTTGAGGCTTCATTATCAGCCACTCCTTAAGATCTTCATTGTTATGCAAGATATAATCAACAGTTGACAATAACTCCAGAAGATAATTGGAATAATAACCAGAGAGGAAACATGCCGTCTTCTTACAAATATCCTCATAAGGTTTATTCTCTTCGTTTGCCAAGAAATTCTGAACATCTTTAAATGTATCTGGTGACAACCAGATAGGATCAAATGGCTTTTGTTCCATCTGTCCTACACCTTTCAAATAACTCCCATTCAGGTAATGAAGAACAAATCTTACCTTGCCAGAATAAGGACCATAATAATACTGCCTAAAGTGTAACTTCAAGCTATCCGCAGCTCCAAATTTTTGCAGGAAATATGCCAACTTTTCTGCTGCAAATTCAGATGCAAACTCACCTTCTGAAACCAAAGAACAAAGCATATATAACAACATAGCTCTTGCCGGAGTCAATTTTACACGTTCAGATTTCATCAACTCTATAATTGCTTCGTTTGGTTCGTAAAGAATAATCTCACAATCCAAATCAGACAATTGACTGATAATCATCTGTTTTACGACATTCCAGTCCAAGCCACCATTATGACTACCCAATGGTGGAATAGCTATAGACTCAATATGATATTCAAGAATCTTATCTTTCAAATCTTTGAGTCCCATCTCAATATAGGAATATTCAGAGGGCTTTCTCCAAGTCGTTTTTGTTGGAAAGTTTACTATGATTTTATTAATCCCATAAACATTTTGTTCTTGAGTTATAAACATAGAACCAACCTGAACAAGTTTATCTTTACATGCCTTTCTGTAGAGAATATAATTATTAGGGTAAGCCTCTTTAAATTGCAAGGCTATACCTTTACCCATCACTCCCACCGTATTTACGGTATTGACAAGTGCCTGAGCTGTACTTTCCAATAAATTGCCTTTTACAAATCTAATCATATCTCTAATAATAATATTCCGGTTTTACAATAATCTTTTCTTTAGGAATCCCAAAAGAAATCATTTTTTCGAATGCTTTCTTGTTATAGACAAGGAATCCTACAATAAATTGAGGTGGAATTTCATCCTTAAACAATAATTCTGCCTCTTTTTTTCGTTTTCTATCGTCCCATGGAGATTGATTGAACCAATAGGTTGCATAAACATCTTCCATCTTGACCAAACTATCCAATCGTTGCAAATCAGATTTGGAATAGAATTTACTCATATTATTCAATGCATGTCCATCTGTAAAAACGCAATGCAAATCACTATTAATTACATCCTCTATCCGTATTACGCAATAGACAATCTCATCTGGTTCTTTCTTTGTCAATATTCCATTACCATTCTGAATATTATACAACATGGGGGATCTGGGGCCAAAATAAAAAGGAATATATTCCGAAAGAAAAGACCCATCTGGCAGCTGCTTCGTTGAACGGGCATCCATAACAGACACATCTCCTATTGGTACAAAACTATCACTTGCAAAAGGTGAATCATTATGTACCAAACCATATTTCACAACATGAGGTATGTTGTCTATATGGACAATTCTAAAAGCAAACCTAATATGCTTTTTAAAACTTGCTTTATCTTCCAAGATGAAATTTGATTCTAAATTAATGCAAATATACGATTTTTATTTGAAACATACAAATATAGTTTATTCTATTCAATAAAAATTAGTATTTTTTGATATTGTTTTAAATCCTATAAAATTGAAAAACAACTATTATATACGTTCCTATTAAGCACTTATTTCTATACCATTTAAATTCAGAACAGATATCGGGCATGCGAAACACAATAAAAAGCAAAGGAGAACGTTATCTAAAAAAGTTAGAATATGAAAAAAATAGGTAAATATAAAATGAAAGAAGACTTAGTATCAGTCATCATGCCTACTTATAATGCCGGCAAATTTCTTGCTGACAGCATTCAATGTATACTGAGACAAACATACGATAATTTGGAGCTTATTATAACTGACGATGCATCTACTGATGAAGATACCATTAAGATTCTGAAGGAATTTGCCCAAGCAGACAAGAGAGTAAAAATAGAACTACTCTCAGAAAACCATGGACCGGGATATGTCCGAAACGCATGTATCAAAAGAGCAGAAGGAAGATACATCGCATTCTGTGATTGCGACGACAGATGGATTCCTGAGAAACTGGAAATCCAAATCAATTACATGTCAGAAAAGAAGTGCGCTCTCTGCTGTGCAACTTATCTTATATGCAATTCTAACTATGAGACCATAGGTATCAATATTCCGCCACGCCGCATCACGTATAAAATGATAAAACGTGACAATAAAATCGGATGTCTCACAGCTATCTATGATACAAAAGCTTTGGGGAAGAAATACTATATGCCTACTATCCGCAAAAGACAGGATTGGGCTATGTTTATTCAGATTCTTCAACAATGCAAAATATGCTACGCTTATACCAAAAAGCCTCTAGCCTACTATTGTGTAAGAAAGAATTCAGTTTCCAGGAAAAAAATACAACTCATTCAATACAACGTAGCTGTATACAAAACCATACTGAAATTCAGCACACTGAAAGCATACCTATACTTCTTTCTGCTGTTCCTACCAAGCTATAGTTGCAAAATTCTAAAAAGAAAACTAGACTCTATACAATATATGAGCACTCTAAACGTTTTATAATAAAACATAATAAAACAAATGAATAGAGCGCAACTAAATAAGTCTACGAACATTCCATTCGAAATAGAATTAAATGATAACGTAGCTGACGAACGTTTCATTGCTGATGGCATGACAGAATTTGAAAGAAATGTAAAACGGGCGGGAGACTTTCTATTAGCTATCTTTGGCTTAATAGTTTTCTCACCTCTATTTGTTGTGTGCTATTTTCTCGTAAAAAGAGAAGATAATGGACCTGCTATCTTTAAACAAGAGAGAATCGGCCGATTCGGCAAACCTTTCTACATATATAAATTCAGAAGTATGAAAGTGGATGCAGAAAAAGATGGTCCTCAACTCTTCCAACATGAACGAGAAACTCGCATGACACGCATTGGAGCTTTTCTAAGAAGACATCATCTAGATGAACTGCCACAATTGTGGAACGTAGCCAAGGGCGACATGTCGTTTATTGGTCCACGTCCAGAACGTAAATTCTATATCGACCAGATTATGGTACATGATCCTCGGTATCGTTTTCTTTACCAAATTCGCCCAGGAGTGACTTCTTATGCCACCCTTTATAACGGATATACGGATACGATGCCGAAGATGCTGAGAAGACTGAGTCTTGACCTCTACTACCTGGAACACAGATCCTGGTGGTTTGATGCTAAGATTCTGTTCAAAACCATGGTGAACATTATGTTTGGCAAAATATTTTAATGATTAACTGCTGATGCAATAAAGGGGTGAATACTTGTTCATAGCGATCTTTTAAGTTATTTTATCTCAGCAAACTTTGTAAATAGAAATGAAAGTTGTATTTTTGCATTTTAAATAGGCAAAAATTATGGCGAATAAATTTATATTGTATCTTGATGAATGCGGAGATCAAAACTTAGCAAGTTTTGACCCACAATTCCCTATATTTACACTTTGTGGTATTGTTGTCTCCGAGGAACAGGACAAAGTGTTGACAGAACGAATCAATGTCCTTAAAAAGGAAATCTGGAACAATATAAATATTATTTTTCATAGTCGGGATATAAGAAAGTGTCAAAATGGATTCGAGGTTTTGTTTGACCTTGATGTCAAAAAACGATTCTTCCAGGGTGTTAATGATATACTTGGAGATAATGGATATGTCGTAGTTTGCTGCTCGATATTAAAAGAACCATATATCAGGCAGTATGGTAAACTGAATGATGTATATGGGTTGTCTTTATCGTATATCATGGAAAGAGTCGTGTTTTATTTAGACTCTCTTGGTTTGACTGACATAGAACTTTGTACCATTATCGAAAAACGTGGCAAAAAGGAAGATGCATCCCTTCTTAATTATTATAATCAGCTGTTAGACAGAGGAACATATTGGGTGGATAGTCATCGAATGAAAAAAGTTTTTAAAAAGTTCGACATGAGATGGAAATCTGAAAATATAATTGGACTTCAGATTGCTGACTTGATAGCTTATCCGGTAACTCGACATGTTTTGAATCCTAATGGAGTGAATCTTGCTTTTGATGTACTGAAAAAGAATATCTTCCAATTAAACGGAAAGGTATATGGTATGAAGATTTTCCCAAAAGAACAAGGAAAATAATACAAAAAAAAGAGTCACTGTGAAGTAACCCTTTCCCGACCGGGGACACCCCAATCCTGAATAAAGAAGCCTTTATCCGATTGCAAAGATATGGTAATTCTTTTATATATGCAAATAAATAGATGATTATTTATTGATTTTTTAAAGAATTAACATAAAAATGAAGGTAACAGATCTGACTCTGTTTGCTCCTGATGTAACTTCTATCTCCATAGCTTGTTTGATCTTAAAGGAGTTAACAGAAGAATTTGGAGTTGGAAGACTCCTTATCTAACTGTTGGGAAGAATCATACCCAACATAGCATATTGACTATATATTGATGGTAACCATTTTTATAGAGCGCATATCGAATCAAAACTATGATGAACATCCTGTTTGGCAAAATATTTTAGACATCGAACGCTGTGAAAGAGAAAATGACGGTTTCGTGACAGTTTTTCCATTTCACAGCTTTTTATTTGGCATTATTTATATAAAAATCTGGTTCCTTGTACAAATAGAAAAGACTCCGCAAAGGGTTTTTAAAACTTTTTTTTAAGTTGATGGTAAATTTGTTGCCATTTTATTTTTTTATTTCAGTTTTTTTTAGTACCTTTGCAAACGTTATCCTGAATACAATCTTTTTACCTTAAAGAAAACTAATACCTATTGAATGTAGAGCAGTTGTCTGAGAAGATAGCTGCTCTTGTCTTTTTTATAGCTCCCCATATAATAAATACCGCAAAACATCCGTTTTTATTTATAGAAACAAGTCTTATCACTTGTATAAATCATCACAGAAGAAACAATGGAAACAGAAGTTAAGAAGATTCCTTATCTCGACCTGAAGGCTATCAATGAGCCTTACGAGAAGGAGATAAAGGATGCTATCAACAAGGTTATCAACAGCGGATGGTATCTGCAAGGTGAAGCCGTAAAAAGGTTTGAGAAATCGTATGCACAGTTTATCGGTACAGAATACTGCATCAGCTGCGCTAACGGGACGGATGCGCTCAAACTGATGCTGATGGGCGAACTGGCTATCGGAAAGTTACAGAAAGGTGATGAGGTGATTGTGCCTGCCAACACTTATTTCGCTACCGTACTTGCCATCAGCAGCGTAGGACTGACTCCTGTATTGGTGGATGCCAATATCGATACATTACAGATAGATGACCAACTGATAGAAGCCCGAATCACACCGAAGACCAAAGCCATCATGATTGTTCATCTCTATGGCAAACTGGCATGGACTCCGAAGATTGCTGAAATCTGCAAGAAGCATCATCTCTTGCTTTTCGAAGACAATGCGCAGGGATTCGGATGCTCCACTACTCTAGCTGATTCTTCTGAAAAACCATCGAAAAGAAGATATACCGGAAATCTTTCGGATGCTGCCGCCCACAGTTTTTATCCTAGCAAGAATCTGGGAGCATTGGGAGATGCAGGAGCTGTAACTACCAATAACAGGGAATTGGCGGAAGCCATCATGTCACTACACGAATATGGAAAGATAGAAGACGGCATCTTCAGATACCAGGGCGTCAACTCGCGCATGGATGAGATTCAGGCTGCGGTACTGAATGTGAAACTGCAATATCCTGAGAACGAACAGAAAGCGAGATACAGACAGGTACAGCTATACCTTGAGCATCTGGATGACGATATCAAAGACAGATGCATCGCTGCGAAACTCATCTCTCCTGCTCATGAAAATGTTTTCCACGTCTGCCCTTTCCTTACCCCGAAACGAGACCAACTGAAAGCTTTCCTGGCTGAGAATGGGGTCGGCACAAAGATTCATTACTTCCGCCCACCCTATCTGCAGCCATGCTATCCGGAAATGAATCATCTGGAATTTCCGGTAGCCAAGAGAATAGCTGACGAAGAACTGAGTCTGCCTTGCAACTCATCGCTCAACGATGAAGATATCATCAGAGTAAGCAAACTCATCAACCAGTTCTTGGCTTAAAGGTACTGCACTTTGGCACCGATAGAGAGGCCGAAGACATCCCAGAAACCGGCATTGCCGTTACGGTAGAAACGCATAAAGTAGATATCCGTTGTACCCAACTCATAGAAGAACGTAATACTCTTGATACGCTTACGTTTATTGTGCGGAATATCATACTTAAAACGTTCACCCAAGGCGATATTAGGACGGACTCTGGTAGAGAACGGATAGTAGCCGCTTTCATACTTGGTAGGCTGCTTTGTCCAGAAATCATGTCCGAACACCGTATTGAAATACAGGCTGCACTCCAGCGGTTCAAACCACCAGCCCTTACCGATATTGCGACGCCAAGGAATGAAATTCTCCTTGAGTGTCATGGTAAACTTCTCGTCGTCAGAACTGAACTTCGGGATGTAGCCAAACAAGAGTTGCGTTTCCCATTGGCGATGCTTACCATATTCCCATCCGATACCCAGCGAAATGATACCCATATTGCCACAGGTCTGAATAATGCCACTAGTAGGTATCAGCAAATCCCAATGCTTACGGTAGCGCATAATGCGGCGGTCATATCGGGTCAGTTCGCCATCCGCCAACACCAGAGTATCATGAACGATACTATCCGTCAGTTCCAACTCCTCACTTTTCCCGGTAACCTCATCGGCAGCATGAACCTGTACAGAACCTGCAGCAAGCAAAGCTCCCAGAATGAATATATGCTTAAAACTCAATAATTTCATAACGATAATCTGTTGGAGTAATGGTAAATATATAGTATTGATGCTTAGCGGCATTAGCCACCTGATAATAGATGATGCCATCGCCATAAATATCTTCTTGCTTGGTATGATGACCATGACCGTAAAGACAGCACATCAAACCTGGGAACTGATGCGTATAAAAATTGAAGACCTTAGCTACATTATTATTAAACTGCTCTGAATAAGGGGCAGCATGCATACAGACAATGGTACGCGAAAAGTCATCTGCATCAGCCTTAACCTGCTCTTCCATGAAATCGAAATTAGGTACAGGGCGGGAATAGTCAAACTCTATGGCATTGGTATTGAGACAGACAAACTTTACCTTACCGGCGATGAAACTGAAATCCGGATTACCAAAGATTTTCTGATAAGACTGGTTACCTGTTCCCAAACAGTCATGATTACCCAGCAGAGCCACGAAAGGTATGTTCAACTTCTGAAGATGGTCACGGGTCCACTGAAACTCACGGGTAGTACCAAAGTCGGTAAGGTCTCCACAATGAATCACGAAATCGAGGGAATCACTGCGGCGATTGATATCATTAACCTCACTCTTCAAATCATCCAACCACTGGTGTGAATCGCTGATCATAGCAAAACGGATGGTATCTTTCGACTTTACTGCAGCCTCAATCTTCTGAATATTGGTAACATTCAGATTTCTATCGCCATCGATTTGCACATCATACGGATGAACATCGAAGACGGTATCGCAGGATGCCACCATACAGAGACAACAGGCAGCCAGGATATAGGGAATAATTTTATGCATTCTTGTCTTATTATCTTTAAAAACTCTTTCTTATAACTCTTAAATACTATTTTTTCTTCTTTTTCAACCTTGCATAGAAACCTTGCAACCTGCCAGACTGACAACCGTCATCGAGCAGTTTCTTCAAATCACGATAGGCTTCGTCTTTTCTTCCAAGCAGAATCAGGATATCTACATGATTGAAAGCAAAATCCTCATTACCGGCATCCAACTCCATCGCCTTGGCGTAATCAAACTCTGCCAGCTCAAGCATACCCCTCTCCTTCTCCATGCCACCTCTTGCAGCATAAGCCATCGCACTGTCAGGGTACTGCTCTATCAGACTGTTAATGCCATCGTAAGCCTCGGTATAATGCTTATCTTTCTCATTGAGCAAAGCCAGACCGAGTTGCGCCTGGAAGTTGCCAGGAACAAGTACCAGAAGATTCTGATAATCTAGACGCGCAAAGTTATAACGGAGCAACTTCTCATTGACAAAGGCACGATAGAACAAACCGGCGATATTGGTATTGTTCAGAAAGAGTACCTTATCAAGATCATCCTTGGCATATTGCCACTGCTCCAACTGGATATTCCAAGCAGCCTTTTTCAGTCGCAGATCGATACTGTCGGGATGATATGCAAGCACTTCTGTAGCCTTGGAGAGTGAATCGCGCAAGGCTTTATTCTGAGCAGCACGTGCCTTGTCGGCATCTACGTTCTGCGCAGATACAGACAAAGAAACCATCGATGCCAATAATAATGTATAAAAACTTTTCATGGTGCAAAGTTAAGAAGACTTTCGCAAACTGCCAAATAAAAAACTATAAAACTTATTTGAGTTTACAAAAAGAACTAAAATTCAGAAAGACAGGACAATCAACAAGAAAAGCCTTAAGAGAAAGAAACACTCCTCTTAAGGCTTTTATCAAGAAAGCATCTGGATAGAAAATTCACCCAGCGCCGAAAAATTCATTTACAGATTAAGCATTCTTAATCCAGTTAACGATCCATGCGCCAACCTCAGTTGTGCCATACTGAGCACCACCCTCAACCTGAATTTCAGGTGTGCGGACATTGGCATCGAGAGAAGCATCTACTGCCTTGCGGATCAAGGCGCCCTCCTCGTTCAAGCCGAAGTGCTCTAACAACATAGCTGCAGAAAGAATCTGAGCTACTGGGTTAGCCAGGTTCTTGCCAGCTGCCTGTGGCCATGAACCATGAACAGGCTCGAACAATGGTGTGTGCTCACCGAGAGAGCTAGATGGCTGCAAGCCCATAGAACCGGTGATGCAAGAAGTCTCATCGGTCAGGATATCGCCGAAGGTATTCTCTGTAACGATGACATCGAAGAATGTAGGCTCAGTCAATACGCGCATAGAAGCGTTGTCGATGAACATATAATCGGTGTTTACCTCAGGATACTGTGGCTCCATCTCCTTGGCAATCTGACGCCAGAGACGAGAAGATGCCAATACGTTTGCCTTATCTACTACTGTCAAGTGCTTGTTGCGCTTCATGGCAAACTCAAAAGCTACCTTCAGGATGCGCTCAATCTCAGGACGGGTATAGATATCTGTATCGTATGCCTTATCGTTATCCTGATACTTCTCACCGAAGTACATACCGCCAGTCAACTCGCGGATAACTACGAAGTCAGCACCCTTCAGGAGTTCATCCTTCAATGGTGACTTGTGGAGCAGGCAATCGAATGTGGCTACTGGGCGGACATTGGCGAAGAGGCCCAACTTCTTACGCATAGCGAGTAAGCCCTGCTCAGGACGAACCTTGGCTGTAGGGTTGTTGTCGAAACGTGGGTCACCAACGGCTGCGAAGAGCACTGCGTCAGCATCCATACAAGTCTTGAAGGTTTCCTCTGGGAATGGATCACCTACCTCGTCGATAGCGTGAGCGCCGCAGATAGCCTCGTTGTAAGTAAACTCGTGGTTGAACTTCTCTGCAATGGCCTGCATAACTGCTACGCCCTGCTTCATAATCTCTGGTCCGATACCATCACCGGCGAGAACTGCAATGTTTAATTTCATCTTATCTGATTTTTTAATTGTTTATTTTTTGAATGATTAAAGCTTTTGCCCTTACAGGGCGCATTGCTAAATGCTATCTTATACCCAGGGTGTTACCCTGGGCTAGGAGCTTCTGCCCCTTCAGGGCGTGCTGCTGAATAGAAACCTTCAGAGATATTTTCGTAATCTTCGGAGATAATTCTGTAATCTTCGGAGATAATTTCGTAATCTTCGGAGATATTCTCATAATCTTCGGAGATATTATTCCATATCAAGATTTCGAGGCGAAACAGACTGATCGTCGCTCTTATCTGCCTCATACATATTAATCATCTTCAGCGTTGCCTTGATAGCTGCTTCTGTCTGGTCAGCATCCAAGCCTCGGGTACGCCAGATACGATCTCCTTCACGCCAGGTAATGACGGTCTGAACGAGGGCATCGGTACGACCACCAGGTGGGATAGTTACCTGATAGTTGTCGAGCTTAGGGAAGGTCTTGCCGAGCTTCACCTTGTAGATATTGCGGAGGGCTTTCACGAAAGCATCATACTGACCATCACCGGAGCTCTGGTCTTCATACTCTTTACCCTCTATTTCTACCTTCACGCTGGCTATAGGCTTCAAACCGTATGAGGTTGATACCATGTAACTTACCAGTTTCACCTTATCCTCTGGAGCTCCATGCTTCAACACATCACTCACGATGTATGGCAGGTCGTCCTGGGTTACCAGTTCCTTGCGGTCTCCGAGTTCTGTGATTCGCTTGGTCACCGCCTTGGTCTGCTCAGGCGTCAGTTCCAATCCCAGTTCATTGAGGTTCTGCACGATATTCGCCTTGCCAGAGTTCTTACCCAACGCATACTCACGATGTCTGCCGAAACGCTCAGGTACCAGGTCGTTGCAATAAAGCTTGTCCTTGTTGTCACCATCGGCATGCACACCAGCTACCTGGGTAAAGACGTTGTCTCCTACTACCGGAGTATTCGGAGCCACAGCAATGCCACTATATCCTTCAACCAATCGGGAAATATCGTTCAGACGGTCTTCCTTAATATTGGTCTTTGCCTCGAACATGTCTTTCAGAATCACCTGAACACTTGCCAATGGTGCATTGCCACAACGCTCACCCAGACCATTCACAGTAACATGGAGACCCTTGGCGCCGCTCAATACGGCAGCCAGCGAGTTGCTCACAGCCAGATCATAATCGTTATGGGCATGGAAGTCGAAGTGAGAATTCGGATAACGGCGCACCATCTGGCGCATATACTCCACACACTGCAATGGGTTCAGAATACCCAACGTATCAGGAAGAAGGAAGCGCTTGATTGGCAATTTTACCAACTCATCCATCATCATGAAGAGATAGTCACGACTGTCACGCATACCGCTCGACCAGTCCTCCAAGTAGAGATTCACGGTGAATCCCTTGCTCAAAGCATAGTCGATGGTCTGCTTGATATGAGCGAGATGCTCCACAGGCGACATCTTGAGTTGCTGGGTGCAGTGCTTGTAGCTACCCTTAGCCAAGAGGTTGATGACATGACCGCCGCATTCAGCAATCCAATCCACACTCTTGTTGTTATCCACGAATCCCAATACCTCAACGGAATCCAGTTTACCTATAGTCTTGGCATAACGGCAAATTCGAGCGACAGCATCCTTTTCACCTTCTGACACACGCGCTGAAGCCACCTCAATGCGATCTACATTGATGTCGTGCAACAGCATTCTTGCTATCATCAATTTCTCGTGAGGAAGGAAACTGACACCATTGGTCTGCTCGCCGTCGCGCAGCGTGCAGTCCATGATCTCAATCTCCTTGATGCGGGAATTATCTCTCTTTGCGTTAACGTTCATCTTAATTATTAATGTTAAGTGTTAAATGTTAAGTGTTAAATGAGGCTTTCGCCCTATCAACCTGCTTCTTACCCTGCAAGTCAACATTCAACACTCAACATTCAACATTACCTATTTATTCTTCTCTTCCCAAGCCTCAACCTTGTCGCGGTTCTGAACGAGGAAGTCTACATCGTCCAAACCATTCTCCAAACAGTGTTTCTTGTAGCCGTTGATTTCGAAGTGCTCGCTCTTGCCGGTAGTAAGATTGGTCACGGTCTGGTTGGGAAGATCTACCTTCACCTCTGTCTTGTGATCCTTGTCAATGCTCTCGAAGAGTTCCTTCAGGAATTCCTCGCTTACCACTACAGGCAATACGAGGTTGTTCAACTCGTTGTTCTTGTGGATATCAGCAAAGAAAGAGCTGATGACTACACGGAAGCCTGCACCTGCGATAGCCCAGGCTGCGTGCTCACGGGAAGAACCGGAGCCGAAGTTCTTGCCAGCTACGAGGATGACACCACTGTAAGATGGGTCATTCATCACGAAGTCTGGCTTTGGAGTTCCGTCGGCATTGTAGCGCCAGTCGCGGAAGAGGTTGTCGCCCATGCCCTCTTTATCGATGGCCTTGAGGAAACGGGCTGGTATGA
>OGYV01001889.1_pt1 | contig 14663 bp, 11 predicted proteins | sample 1576651 | NCBI WGS metagenome assembly OGYV01 (sample SAMEA3541570, study PRJEB24748) | human gut metagenome | biome: human gut; feature: human-associated habitat; material: faeces | place: China | collected 2012
CGGTATGCATCCCGGGCGGCATCGCTCAGCTGCCACGGCCAGCGCAGGCGGTCGAAGCAGAGCATCGCCATCACGGAAGCGTCGTCGGCGTCGTGGCCCTGCGGGAAGATGGCGTCGTACTCCGCCGGGAGAAGCTTATTTTCGAGGAAGCACTGCCGGTAGTGGTAGCCCTGCCCCGAAAAGGTGTGGAGCAGGATGTGGGCGGGCGTCTCCTCGATGTCCTCCCAGTAGGCGGGATACCACAGCCCCGCCCGGGGTGCGGCCTCCCCCACCGGCCAGAACAGCGCCCGCACGGCCTCGGTGATGCTGCCCACGAGGGCGAACAGGCCGGTGGCCTGCTCGGGCGTGGCGCGGATGACGAGGTCTTCCAGCGCAAAGCAGTTGAGGAAGACATCGCTGCCCATGGTCAGCTCTCCTGTCCCGGCAGTCAGGCGGCGCAGCCTGCGGCAGTTGTAGAATGTGCAGCTGCCGATGACCCGCAGACTCTCCGGCAGGGTGACTTCTTCCAGGAAGTTCCCGCAGATGGGGTGGAGCTCGTCGTCCTGCGCCGGGGCGGCGGGGGCGTCGAAGTCAAAGCTGTACCGCTCTTTGCCGCTCACATCCCGGCCAAACGCACGGGTCAGACAGAGCTTGCCGTCCTCGGCCCGCTCATAGCGGCAGGTCTTTTCCGGCCCGGGCAGGCCCCGGGGCTTTTCGGAAAAACAGTAATCTCCCAGTTCGGTGATGGGCCACCGGCCCTCCCCTTCCGGCGCAGGAACAGCCCCGGGCAGCTTTACGCAGGGCTCGCCGCCGTACACCCGCACAAGGCGGGCCGTGCCGCCCGCCAGCGGCAGAATATCCAGTATCATAACGACTCCTATCCTCGAAAGCAAGGCCCGCTCTTTTACGCTGCATTGCACTTTCAGCAGCCAGCATAGAGTTTCCCGGCCTGCCAAGGGCTCTCCCTCTGGGAGAGCTGGCGCGCCAGCGCCTGAGAGGGCTGCAAAAAAGCTGCCGCACAGACACGCCGTGCAGCAGCTCCGTTCAAAACTTCATCACTGTGCGGCCTGTGCAAGGCAATCGTTCATTGCCGCAAATACCGCGTCGCTGGTCATGGTGCTGCCGGAGACAGCATCCACCCCGACGGTCGAGCCAGCCGCCAGCAGGGAGGCCGACAGCGTCTCTGCCGCCTTGCCGCCCAGCTCCGGCGTCTCGCCGGAAGCGTCGATCACAACATTGGTCACCTTGCCGCCGGTGATGGTCACGGTGACGCCCACCTCGCTCAGACAGCCCTGCGCGCTGGCGGTGTAGGTGCCGTCGGTGTAGGTGTCGGCGTTATCGGCAGCAGGCACGGTGCCGGTGTTGGCGATATAGAGGGCCAGCACGATGCCGAGGATGACGTCCAGCACCAGCATGAGGATCATGTTGCGGGTCATGTGTTTTTTCATGGTCTGTGAAGTGCTCCTTTTGCGATGTTTGGGGGTCCGCTCGTTACTTTGCGGGCTTGAAGCTGTCGCGCAGGGTCACGACACGATTGTACACGCCGGGGTTCTTCGAGTCGGGCGTGAAGAAACCGGTGCGCACGAACTGGAACTTATCGCCGGGCTTTGCGTCGGCCAGAGCCTCTTCCAGCTTGCAGCCCTTGCGGACGACAACGCTGTCGGGATTCAGATAATCCTTGTAGTCGCTGCCCTCGGGGATGGCATTCATGTTCGCCTCGGTGAAGAGCTTGTCGTACAGGCGCACCTCGGCATCCACGGCGTGGGCGGCGCTCACCCAGTGGATGGTACCCTTGACCTTGCGGCCATCGGCAGGGTTGCCGTTGCCGGTCTCGAGGTCGGCGGTGCAGTGGATGACAGCGATGCTGCCGTCGGGGTTCTTCTCGACGCTCTCGCACTTGACGATATAGCCGCCCATCAGACGGACTTCGCCGCCGACGGTCAGGCGCTTGAACTTCGGAGGCGGCACCTCGGCGAAGTCCTCGTTCTCGATCCACAGCTCCTTCGTGAAGGCGACCTTGCGGGTGGTGGGGTCGTTGGCTTCACGGTTGGGGTTGTTGGCGATGTCGAAATACTCGGTCTTGTCGGCGGGGTAGTTGTCCACCACCAGCTTGACGGGGTCCAGCACGGCGATGCGGCGCTGTGCGGTCAGGTCCAGCTCGCTGCGGATGCAGGCTTCCAGCTGGCGCATATCAATGAGGTTGTCGGACTTGGAGATGCCGGCCTCCCGCACGAAGGTGAAGATAGAAGAAGCGGTGTAGCCGCGGCGGCGCAGGCCGCACAGGGTGGGCATCCGGGGGTCATCCCAGCCGTCTACGATGCCCATTTCCACCAGCTCACGCAGATAGCGCTTGCTCATGACGGTGTTGGTCATGTTCAGGCGGGCGAACTCGCGCTGCTTGGGGAACTCGGTGCCAAAGATGTTCTCGATGACCCAGTTGTACAGCGGGCGGTGGTTCTCGAACTCGAGGCTGCACATGCTGTGGGTGATGCCCTCGATGGCGTCCTGGATGGGGTGGGCGAAGTCGTACATCGGGTAGATGCACCACTTATTGCCCTGACGGTGATGCTCGGCGTACTTGATGCGGTAGATGGCCGGGTCACGCAGATTCATGTTGGGGCTGGCCAGGTCGATCTTGGCGCGGAGGGTCTTTTCGCCCTCCTTGAACTCGCCTGCACGCATCCGGCGGAAGAGGTCGAGGTTCTCTTCCGGGGTGCGGTCGCGCCACGGAGAGGGACGGGAGGGCTTGCCTGCGTCGCTGCCGCGGTACTCGCGCATCTCGTCGCGGGTCAGGTCATCGACGTATGCCTTGCCCTCGAGGATGAGCTTTTCGGCATACTCATAGCACTTGTCGAAGTAGTCGCTGCCGTAGAAGATGCCGCCGTTGGGGTCGGCACCCAGCCAGTGCAGGTCCTCGATGATGCTGTTGACATACTCCTCCCCTTCGCGGGCGGGGTTGGTGTCGTCGAGGCGGAGGTTGAACTTGCCGCCGTACTGGTTTGCGATGGACCAGTTGATATAGATGGCCTTGGCGCTGCCGATGTGCAGGTAGCCGTTGGGCTCCGGCGGGAAGCGGGTGTGGATCTCGCGGATCTGTCCTTCGGCGAGGTCGGCGTCAATGATCTCGGTCAAAAAGTTTTTATCTGCCATAGTGGCGTTCCCCCTGTCAGGGCATAGCAAGCCCGGAATTACACGTTTGATACCCCTTATAATACACTATTTCCCGCTTTCCTTCAAGGTGGAAAGCCGAAGTTCCACCTGTTTTCGGCGTCGTTTTGCGAAAAAGCTTTCCCTGTCTCCCGCTTTTTGCAAAAAAAGCGAAATTCATGCTTGACATTCCGCACAGAATCTTATATAATAATCAAGCATTCAGCGAATGCGGAATATCTGTAGGGGTATAGCTCAGTTGGTAGAGCAGCGGTCTCCAAAACCGCGTGCCGTGAGTTCGAGACTTACTACCCCTGCCACAAGCGCACAGAGAGTACTCTGTGCGTTTTGTTTTTGTATTTTTCCCGGAATGTCAGACTTTCCAAAACTTTTTTGACATTTTCTGAAATTCATGCTTGACAACCGCGCGTTTCTCAGGTATAATAACACACGTTCCGGCGGTCAACCGCCAGAAACGATGCACTTGAGCGATCATGGCCCGGTAGCTCAGTTGGTTAGAGCACCAGCCTGTCACGCTGGGGGTCGTCGGTTCGAGCCCGATCCGGGTCGCCATTTGCTGCTATAGCTCAGTTGGTAGAGCGCATCCTTGGTAAGGATGAGGTCTCCAGTTCGAATCTGGATAGCAGCTCCATCGAGAAAAACCACTTGAATCCTTGCGGTTCAGGTGGTTTTTTTGTGTTTCCGGTCATTTTTACCACCCGGTTTTCTTTTTGCTGCGCAAAAAGGCCCCCCGGCACCATGCGGACGTGCCGGGGGGCTTTGCAATATGGAGGAAGCAGGGCGATGCGGTACGCCCCGCCGGGGTAAGTCAGTGGATCAGCTCGTTATGAGCTGCGCCGTTGATGGTGAGCCGGGCCTCGCTGCCGTTGTGGGAAAGCACAAAGGGGGTAACGTCGGTACCCATGGCCAGCATCTCGTCGATGACAAGGCTGGACTCCCGGCTCCGGGTGCGGAACACCACCACATCGGCACCCTGTGCCTTGATGGCCCGCAGGTCGCCCAGCACAGCGTTGAGAGCGGCATCCTCAGAGGGTACCGCAATGATGTACCGGCCATCCACCACAGAGGTCTCGTAGGTCTCTGCACCGGTCACGGTGTAGTTGGGGGCCGCAGAGGACGAGCCGCCGTTCTCCTGAGGCTCCGGTGCGCCGCAGCGGATGCAGACGCCGTTCTTGTACTCGTGGCCCAGAGGGGCAACGAGATTGGTGCGCTCACCCTCCTCCTCGTGGCAGCGGGTGCACTTCTGTACCGTGTAGCCGCTTTCCGTGCAGGTGGGGTCAACGGTGGTCTCGACGAACTGATGGCCCAGAGCATCAAGGGTTTTGCTAGTCCATACATTGCCGCAGATGCTGCACTCGTCTTTCTTGCAGCCTTTCTCGGTGCAGGTGGGCTGGACTGTTACTACCCACACGTAATTATGGTGGTTAGGTTTTACAGCAAGCGTATCCGTCCGTCTGACCGCACCGCAGGATATGCACCGGTAGGTCTGAGAGCCCGTTTTCTTACAATATGGCTCGACTTTCTCTGCCGCGTATGTACCCTTCGAATGATCGCACTCTCTCGGGGTCCACTCCGCATTCCCGTCGGTCACCCATTTGCCGTCCTGACGTGTTTGGGTCACCGTGTTCGAGTCGATATGGCCCACATTGGTCATTTTTACTTCTGCACCGTCCTGGATGCCCTTCTTGTCAGTGGTAAATTTATTCTCGCCGTTCTGGACGGGACCTGTTTTGCTCGAACTGGTCGTTCCGCCATCGCCAATGGCAGCGCCCGCGCCATAACATCCAGACTCTCCGTAGTGCTCGGCACTGCCGGTGGCCTCGACCTTCGCTTTGCCGCCAATGATCACTTCGCCGGTGCCATTTGCGCCGCCGCCGATGCCTGCGCCGCCGCCGTATTCGTAATTTTCTGCCGTTACCTTAGCATTGCCCTCAATGGTGACCTTGGCGCTGCTCTTTTTGACGCTGCTGCCTGCGCCGCCACCGATCACCGCACCGACACCTTGAAAGCCATATATATATTTTCTAACCTCGGCTTTTGCCGTCACGTCTGCATTGCCGGAGATGGTGATCTCGGCTGTGTCGTAATAACCGCCGCCGATCACTGCAAGGCTCTCATCGCTGCTATATCCGTTATCCACCTTATCCGTAGCGTTCACCTTAGCGTTGCCGGAGATGGTTATGCTGGTTTTCCTGACTTTATCCCTATTATATTCTTCAACAAAGCCTCCGCCGATGCCGCCATTGGCGTTGACCACAGCATCACCTGTGATCACGATATTTTCAGTCGAACCGCCATTATATCCGCAGCCGATCCGGCCCTGGGTATTCACCGTACCGCCGTTGATCTCAATGTTTTTGGTGCCATGGCTATCGAGATAATATTCTCCCGCTCCTCCAATGGCAGCACTACGGCGATCTGCTCTCACGTTAAGGATCTGGTCTTTGTCTTTTGCCGTAATGGTGAGCTTGCCGGTGCTGACATCATCGTTTTTCTGGATACCGGCACCTGCTCCATACCCTTTCAGGGTGTTATTGCCCTCCACTTTGATCTCCACATCGCCGCTGCCCTGAATATCAATGGCTGCCATGCCACGTTCCCTCGTACTAGCGGTCGGCTGGTCGATGGTGGCATTCTTCAGCGTCAGCTTGACCAGCTTATCCACAGTATTGTTGAAGATCTGGATAATGCCGGTGCGCTCTCCCTCGCCGCTGCTGCGGGCCGGAGCCTTGCGAGGCCCATTGGAGGCATCATCAGAGGCGCTGGCAGTAGCCTCAGCAGAAGCCTTGGCCTCTGTTTTGAGCTTGGGCTGGCCCTCGTCCTCTGCTTTGGGCTCCTGCCCCTCGCCAGCGGAAGCATTCAGCTCCCCGTTTGCAGGGGCATTCTGCTCCTTCTTTTCCTCGTCAGCAGGGTCGCTGTTGTTATCCTTATTTTCGGTCTCGGTCTTCTGCTCAGGGTCAGCCGGAGCTTCGGTATCCTTCTGCTCCTGCTTTTTCTCAGCAGCGGGGGTGTCCTCTGCCTCCGGGGTCTCCTCCGAGGTCTCCTCCTTGGCCGGAGCCTTGGCCGGAGTCACAGGCTGGTTTTCATCCTGCCGGTTCTCCTCAGCGGTCTGCATAGCTCCATTAGCGGAGCTATAGGTACCCTTGATCTCGATTTCCTCATTGTCGGCGATGCTGGTAACTCCGTCCTGACCATCCTGCTTCACGGTGATGCCGCGTTCATCTGCCGTGATCACAAGGCCGCCATTGGAAAGATCAAAGGTGGCCGCAAATGCCGGGGCGGAAAGAGATGCCGCCATGCTCAGGGCCACGGCCGCCGCCGCGATCTGCCGGAGCAATTTTTTTCTTCGCATGATTTTTACCTCCTGTTTTGCATTTTGTGGCTTTTCTGCCAAATTTATTATACCCCTCCCCCCTACCGCCTGTGCAATATAACGGTTAGACAATCTTGCTCCACTTTTTTTGGCAAAAATGACAAAAAACGCCGTTGGCCCGCACCTTTTGTGCAGGCCAACAGCGTTATCGTCCATGTATCCCGGCTAAAATATCACGATGGTGCGTTTGCCCCCGCTGCCCCAACCGGCCGGAGCAAACAAAAAAACACCCCGAAGCCTTGATGGCTTCAGGGTGTTCTGAGCTGGAGCTGCTATCCAGATTCGAACTGGAGACCTCATCCTTACCAAGGATGCGCTCTACCAACTGAGCTATAGCAGCACACTCACAGCTCAATTATAATACCATAAACTCTGCCGCATTGCAAGCGTTTTTTGCAAAAAAATCTGGCATTTTGCGTTTTTCTGCCCGGATGCAGAAAAACGGCTGCCGTTTTTCCACGGCAGCCGTCTGCATTGTTGAAACTATTACTCGATCAGGCCGTTCAGCAGGGCCAGGCACTTGCGGCTGTGCAGCTTGCGGATAGCCTTTGCCTCGATCTGGCGGACGCGCTCACGGGTGACGCCGAAGTCGCGGCCCACCTCTTCCAGCGTGCGGGGACGGCCATCGTCCAGACCAAAGCGGAGACGGATGACCTTCTCTTCACGGGGGGTCAGGCTCTTGAGGGCCTGATTGATCTGCTGGGCCACCATGGCGCGGTCAGCAGCCTTGCCGGGAGCCTCGGCGTTCTCGTCGGCGACGAAATCGCCCAGAGAGGAATCCTCTTCCTCGCCCACGGGGCTTTCCAGGCTGGCGGGCTCCTGTGCCATCCGCTGGATCTCACGCACGCGCTCGACGCTCATGTCCATGGCCTTTGCCAGCTCTTCCGGGGTGGGCTCGTGGCCGTTCTGGTAGACCAGCTGGTTGGTGGCCTGACGCATCCGGTTGATGGTCTCGACCATGTGCACCGGGATGCGGATGGTGCGGGCCTGGTCGGCGATGGCGCGGGTGATGGCCTGACGGATCCACCAGGTCGCATAGGTGGAGAAGCGGAAGCCGCGGTCGCAGTCGAACTTCTCAGCCGCCTTGATGAGGCCGATGTTGCCCTCCTGGATGAGGTCGAGGAAGGCCAGATTGTGGCCCACGTGCTTCTTGGCGATGGAGACCACCAGACGGAGGTTCGCTTCGCTCAGGCTGCGGCGGGCGTTCAGGCCGTCGCGGCGGGTCTTCAGCAGCTCCTGACGGCGCTCCTCGGTCAGGGGGCCGTTCTCCACGGCCTCCATGGCCTCTTCCTCAGCGGCCTTTTCCTCGGCGTCCACGCTGGGCTTCTCGCTGCCCTCTTCGTCGATGTCCTCGGTGTAGCTGCGGCTGTTCTCGTCTTCCTCGAACGAGAAGCGGGCGCTGTTCTTCTTGATGTACTCGGGCGCACCGTACTTCTGGCGGTCGGCCTGCAGGATATGGGCAGCCTCGGCGCCGGCGTGGATGCGCTTGCTCAGGTCAACTTCCTGCTCCGCGCTCAGCAGAGGGATCTGGCCGATCTGCTTGAGGTAGTTCTTGACGGGGTCGTCCAGCAGCTCATCCATCGCAGCCTTCAGGTCGGCGGGGTTCTCCTCGGCGGCTTCTTCCTCGTCGTCGCCGCCCAGACCCAGCTCGTCGCTGTTGTTCTCGGCGTTTTCCACCTCGGCGATGATGCTGTCCACGTCCAGATTCACATCGGCGTCGGCCTCATCCTCGATGATCTTGATGCCGCGCTCTTCAAGGAGCGTATAGAGCGTTTCCACATCCATCCTGCACTGTGCAGCCAAAGTTTTGGCCTCCTGTGCCGACAGGGTACCTTCGCCTTTCGTCAACAGTTCCTTCAAAGTCATGCCCATTTCGCTCTCTCCTTCTCACTGCGGGGGAAGCGCCCCGCAAGTGAACTTGTCTCATAGTTTCGGTCTTGCTTCATAGAAGTTGTTTTCATGGCCAGACGGTGTGCAATGGCTGTGAAAACAGCTTCTTAAATCACAAGACCTCCGTTGACGCCGAACACCTGGCCGGTGATGTAGCCGGCGTCTTCTCCGGCAAGGTACAGCAGAAGCTTTGCCACCTCTTCGGCGGTGCCGAGACGGCCCACGGGGGTCTCTTCGGCCAGCGCCGCTTTGTCCTCAGCAGTGAACGAGGCCATCATATCGGTGTCGATGACGCCGGGGGCCACACAGTTCACGGTGATGCCGCTGGGACCTTCTTCTTTTGCCAGCGCCTTGGTCAGGCCGATGAGGCCCGCCTTGGCGGCGGAATAGTGTACCTCGCAGCTGCCGCCGGTCTGGCCCCACATGCTGCTCACGGTGAGGATACGACCCGCTTTGCGGCGTATCATCCCGGGCAGGGCCAGCTGGCAGAGGTTGAACGCACCGGTCAGGTTGACGTCCAGCATCCGCTGCCACTCTTCCGGCGTGATGTCGGTGAACAGCTTCTGCTGGGCGATGCCCGCGTTGCTCACCAGCACATCCACCCGGCCCAGCGCCTGCTCGGCGGCGCGGAAGGCCAGCTCACAGCTGGCCCGGCTGGCCACGTCACACTGGATGGCCAGTACGCCCGGCAGCTCTTTTTGCAGGGCTGCGGCGGCCTCGGCGTTGGTGTGGTAGAACACCGCCACCCGGCAGCCCGCCGCGTAGAATGCGCGGGCTGCTGCTGCGCCGATGCCCCGGTCGCCGCCCGAGATGAGGACGGTGCGGCCCTTCGCCGCCGGGGCAATGCTCTGGGGCTCTGCCGCAGATCCCGGCTCGCGTTCCGGCTCCGATGCCGGTGTGTTCTCCGGCGCAGCGCTGACCGGCGTTTCCCTCGTTTCCTGCACCGGCGGTGCGGCCACAGCCGCTTCTTCCGGCTCGGGCAGGGTCGGCCTGCGCTGTTCTGTCTTCGGCCCGGCGTCTGCAAGGTCAAATGTCAGCTCAAATTCGTCGTTGTACAAGAGTCAAACCCTCCTGTCCACTATTTTCGGCCGCAGCGCCTCTTCGTGTCAAAGCCTCTGCGGCGGGAAAGGAAACAGCTTCCCCCACCCCGCCGGAGCTGCGCTCTGCTCACTTTTTCCGGTCTAGGCCGGCTCTGCGGCGCGCCCGGCGGCATTTGTGTGGTTTCGACAAGTTTCCATTGAATAATATAGCACAATCGGGCGAAAAAATAAAGTGGTCACCGGTGATTTTTTCACGCAGTTCCCACTTTTTTCACAGATTCAGGGGTTCACGGGCGGCTTCCAGCGGGGCTTTGCGGCCCGCCTGGCCCGCAGTGAAACGAAAAATTCCTGCAAAAGCTGCTGTGCCTCATCGGCCCGCAGTCCCTTTTCGATGACGGGGTGATGGTTGAAGGGCTGGGCAAAGAGGTCTGTCACCGAGCCGCAGCAGCCCGCCTTGACGTCGGCGGCGCCGTACACCACCCGCTTGATGCGGCTGTTGATGATGGCGCCGCTGCACATGGGGCAGGGCTCCAGCGTCACGAACAGCTCACACTGCCACAGCCGCCAGCCGCCCAGCTTTTTGCAGGCCGCGTCGATGGCCAGCAGCTCCGCGTGGTGGAGGGCGTTTTTCTCCGTCTCGCGGGTGTTGTGGGCGGCAGAGATGATCTCTCCGTCCTTCGCCACGACCGCGCCCACCGGCACTTCGCCCAGCGCAGCGGCCTTCCGGGCCTCTTCCAGCGCCGCGCCCATCAGCTCAAAATCGGTCATCCCATTCCCCTTTCTGCCAGCCGTGCGGCAAACACGAGGCAGTTATTTATAATATGTAACGCGCTGCCGGGCCATACGCTCTTCGCTTTCCGGGCAGCCCAGCCGAAGATGAGCCCCATGCCCAGCGCATAGGCCCGGGCCGTCCAGCTGCCGTGCAGGGCCGCAAAAAGCACCGCCTGCACCACCACAGCCCCCGCGCCGCCCAGCGGCTGCAAAAGATAGAGCGCCCCGCCCCGGAAGGCAAGCTCTTCTGCCAGAGGGATCACAAGGCAGATGCGCAGCGCAGCCCACCCGAGGGCCGCGCCCTCGGGCAGAGCCGTCTTTTCCGCCGGGAGCAGCAGCTGTGCTCCCGCCGCCAGCAGCCCCCAGAGCACAGCCGCCTCGGCCAGGACCCGGCACTGAGCCGGAAAAGACGGTTTTTCCGTTTCCCTGATCAGTCTTTTCACGGCGCCCCCTCCTGTCGGCGGACATTGTACCATACTGCCGCCCCGTTTTGCAAGCAGTTTTTCGTTCATTCGAAGAAATTTCACTCAAAAGATTGACATACCGCCCGGCGTTCTGGTATACTTTGTACGACTTTTTTATGGATTTGTCGTTTTACCAAAGACACACGATGAACGCACCCATGGAGGTACGAGCTATATGATACGCATTCTTACCGATTCCGCATCCGACATCCTGCCCGCCGAGGCCGCGCAGCTGGGTGTGGACGTCATCCCCCTCAACGTCACCCTCGAGGACGGCACCGTCATCCGGGACGGCGTGGACCTGACTCCCAGCGAGTACTACGAGCACATGGCCGGCTGCAAAAAGCTGCCCACCACCAGCCAGCCCAGCCCTGAGCTGTTCGAAAAGTTCTACGCCGAGGCCGCTGCCGCCGGAGACGAGGTCGTGGGCATCTTCCTGTCCCATGAGCTGTCCGGCACCTATCAGTGTGCGAAGCTGGCCGCAGACCTGGCCAACGTGGACAACGTCCTCTTCGTGGACAGCGCCAATGTCTGCCTCGGCGAGGGTCTGCTGGTGCGTATGGCCGCACACCTGCGGGATGAAGGCAGGTCTGCTGTCCAGATCGCCGCCACCCTCGAGCACGCCAAGGAGCACCTGCACCTCGTCGCCGCCATCGACGACCTGAAGTATCTGCGCAAGGGCGGCCGTCTGCCCGCCGCCGTCGCCGTGGCCGGCGGGATGCTGGGCATCAAGCCCCTCATCACCATCAAGGAGGGCAAAGTCGCCATGGCCGGCAAGGCCCGGGGCCTGCCCGGCGCATACGTCGCCCTCTTCAAGAAGATCGAGGAGCTGGGCGGCGTCAATCCCCGTTTCCCCTCTCTGGCCGGTTACACCATCAGCCCCCGCGAGGTGAACCCCATCCAGACCTATCTGGTGGACAATCTCGGCCTTTCCGAGCCGCTGGTGCGCCAGATCGGCTGCGTCATCGGCACCCACGCCGGTCCCGGTGCGTTTGGTCTGGCCTTCTTCGATAACGGGCTGGTCATCGACTAAGAGTATATAGGAAGAGGCTGCTGTGCATCTGCACGGCAGCCTCTTTTCGTTTTTATCGCAATTTTCAAAAATAGTGCCTATCGAAATGGCATATTTGCGATATGCAGTTTGCGGATGTTGCTTGTGCATTAAAAACGCAAACTGCTATACTTACAGCATATCCGTGATGAGCTTGCCCAGCAGGAGCACCAGCACCACGAGCATCATGGGGCGGATGAACTTTGCGCCCTTTCTCAGGGCGAAGTGGGAGCCGATGATGTTGCCGACGATGTTGCTGATGGCGCAGGGGATGCCCACCGGAAAGACCACCAGCCCGCTGCTCAGATAGGTGAAGAGGCTGGCGTAGTTGCTGGCGAGGTTGAGCACCTTGGCGTTGCCGTTGGCGGTGCGCAGGTCGAAGCCCATCAGGCTGGTGAAAGCGATGATGGCAAAGGTTCCGGTGCCTGGCCCCACCATGCCGTCGTACAGACCGATGCCAAAGCCGATGCCAAGGGCCAGCAGGGCCTTTTTCAAATTCAGGGTGCCGTCGTCCCGGTTCTCGTCCGGGAGGTTGCGACGCCACAGGATGATGACCGCCGCGATGGGCAGGATGATGAACATCATCATCTGCAGCACCTCATCGCTGAGCATCAGGACGATGTGTGCGCCCAAGGCACTGCCCGCAAAGCTGCCGATGGCGGCGAGGATGCCCACCTTGAGGTTCATCGCGCCGTTCTTGAAGAAGCTGGCCGTGGCGAACGTCGTGCCACAGGCGGCGCTGAATTTGTTGGTGGCGTAAGTATAGTGAGGCGGCAGGCCCGCGAAGAGATAGGCCGGCAGACTGATGAGTCCGCCGCCGCCCGCTGCCGAATCGATAAAGCCCGCAAAGCCGGTCATGAACACCAGAAATGCCATCATCGGCAGGCCGATTTGAATACCCATTGTTATAATTCCCCTTAATATTCCTATTTCTTCCACGATTTTACTTGTACAGCTCACCCTCGCAGGCCAAGATCTGGTCGAGTATCATCCGGGACACCCGGGCGCCGTAGACCATGGAGGGATGGTCATTGTACTCGATGATGTCGTGGAAGTCCTTGTTCATCAGGACGATGACATACTCGCCGTAGGGGGTGTGGACGATGCCGCCGTCGTTGCGGCAGGCGTTCATGCTGCCGCTCTTGCTGGCCACCCAGATAAGCTCCGGCTCGCCGGTCTCCTCGCAGTCGAGATAGAACTGAGGGAAGTCGTGGGTCAGCATGGTATTATAATGCTGCTGACGGAAGATGGCCAGCATCTCAGCGCTGGCCTCAGCGCTGACGAGCGTTCCCTTTGCCACCTGCGCAAACAGCGAGGCGTAGTCCCGGGGCGTCGTGGTGCCGAGGCCGCTGTAAAGATCAAAGTGGAGCGGGTTGTGCAGGACGGTGTGGGCAAAGCCCATCTCCCGGATGCAGGCGTTGATGGTGTCCAGCCCCAGATAGTCGATGACCATGTTGGTGGCGATGTTGTCGGAGCAGATGATCATCATGGTGGCGGCATCCTTGACTTTCAGACTTGCGCCCACGCCCAGCGCCCGGAGCATACCGGAACCGTCCACAAAGTGCTCGGGCTTGTAGGTGATTTTTTCCTCGAGGCTGGCTTTGCCCCGGCTGGCCTGCAGATACAGGGCTGCGAGGATATATGCCTTGATGGTGGAAGCCGTCTCAAATTCCTCGTCGGCCCCGATTTCGACCGTGTGGCCGTGCAGATCGTCCACAAAGACGCTCATCTTGCCCTGATAGGAATACAGCTCGGCGGCAATACGCTTTTCCAGCGTCATGTTTTTATCCATTTTGGAATCTCCCTGTCGTTTTATACATTATTTAGAGGTTTTCTTCGAAGAACCGCCGGGCGTTGCGGTAGAAGATGGCCTCCACCTCGTCCTCGGTGAAGCCCTCGCGGCGGAGTGCGTCGGCCAGCAGCGGGAGCTTGGAACAGTCGTCCATTTCCAGCTTGCCGCCGATGCCGTCGAAGTCACTGCCCAGACCGATGATCTCAATGCCGCCCACCTGCTTGAAGTGGGCCGCGTGCTTTGCCATCAGGGCCGTGGTGCTGCGGCAGAGCTTTTCTTCGGGCTGGTTGTCGAGGAAGCCGCTGCAGTAGTTCAGACCCACGAGGCCGCCCTTGTTGGCGAGGGCGCGGATCATCTCGTCGGTGAGGTTGCGGCAGTGGGGTGCGAGGGCGCGGCAGTTGGAGTGGCTGGCCGCAAAGGGGCGGGTGGAGTGCTCCACAATGTCCCAGAAGCCCTTGTCGGACAGGTGGCTCACGTCTGCGATGATGTGCAGACGCTCCATCTCGGCCAGGAACTCGAAGCCCTTTTCTTTCAAGCCCGTCTCGGTGTTGGGGGCGCAGGGCCAGATGTTGCGGCCCCCGCCGGGGACGACGTTGGGGCTGGCAAGCTCGTTCTCGTGGTTCCAGGTCAGGGTCATCATGCGGACGCCCAGCTCGTACATCCGGCGCAGCACGCCGATGCTGCCCTTGCAGCAGCCGCCCTCTTCGATGGTAAGCATTCCGCTGATCTTGCCCTCGGCGGCGTTCTTGCGGATGTCAGAGGGTTGATACACCGGAGCAATATCCTCCGGGTATTTTTCCATGATGCGTTTGAAGACGTCGATCTCTTCCAGCGCCGTCACCAGCGGGTCGGCACCGGGGGTCTTGTCGCCCAGATTGACAAAGGCGGCGAAGCACTGCAGCATATAGTCGCCCTTTTTCAGTTTCTGCAGGTCGATGTGCAGATCATTCTGCGCAAAGCTCTTGGGCGTACCCGCCTTTTCGGCGTAGCGCAGCTCACTCAGGGTGTCACAATGTAGATCAAAGACTTTCATTTTGGTTCTCCTTTGATAGAGGGAAGGTTCTTCTTCCTTTAAGCTACGTTCTCTTTTGCGTGCCAAAAGAGAACCAGAAAAGCACCAGCGATTTCGACGCGC
>OGYV01001896.1_pt1 | contig 14590 bp, 11 predicted proteins | sample 1576651 | NCBI WGS metagenome assembly OGYV01 (sample SAMEA3541570, study PRJEB24748) | human gut metagenome | biome: human gut; feature: human-associated habitat; material: faeces | place: China | collected 2012
GAGCACCTGACTTTTAATCAGGGTGTCCCGAGTTCGAGTCTCGGGTGGATCACCAACGAAAATATGCCGTTCTTCGAAAGAAGAACGGCTTTTTTGTATTTGCGGATGCAAATATTTATAAAGGCGGACGCAGGCCCTGAAAAATTCTTCCTTGCTAATCAATTCCTACAGTAGTAATATGTAAGTGATAAGCAAAAATTTTATAGACTTTTTCGGAGGTGCTTTGATGAAAATAGTAGTTATGGAGCCGTTAGGCGTAAAGATGGAGCTGATTAATGCACTGGCAGCGCCGCTGCAGGCTGCAGGTCATGATTTTGTATATTATACTGAGAAGGACACCGACCAGACGAAGCTGCTGGCACGTGTGCAGCAGGCCGATATTATCATGCTGGCTAATCAGCCGCTGAGTGCGGAGATTATCAACGCCTGCCCTAATTTGAAAATGCTGTCTGTAGCCTTTACCGGTGTAGACCATATTGCGCTGGCTGCCTGCCGTGAGCGCGGAATTGTAGTGTGCAACGCTGCAGGCTATTCCACCAATGCGGTAGCAGAGCTGACCTTCGGCCTGGCTATCAGCGTTATCCGCAACATTGTTCCCTGTGATGCACGCTGCCGTCAGGCAGGAACGAAGGATGGGCTGGTAGGCTTTGAGCTTTTTGGCAAGACCTTCGGCGTAGTCGGCACCGGTGCGATTGGCAGCAGAGTGGCGAAGCTTGCCGCTGCCTTCGGCTGCAGGGTGCTGGCCTACAGCCGTACTCCGAAGGCAGAGCTGCAGGCTGACGGTGTAAGCTATGTAAGTCTGGATGAGCTTTTGGCTGCCAGCGATTTTGTCAGCCTGCATGTGCCGCTGACGGACGCAACACGCGGACTGATTAACGCTGAGGCTATTGCCAAGATGAAGCCGACGGCCGTACTGCTGAATACTGCGCGCGGTCCTGTTGTGGACAGCGAGGCGCTGGCACAGGCGCTGAACGAAGGAAGATTGGCGGGCGCAGGCATTGATGTGTTTGAGGGCGAGCCGCCGATTGCGCCGGAGCATCCTCTGTGCCATGCAAAGAACACCGTGCTGACACCGCACGTGGCCTTCGCCAGCGCCGAAGCACTGGCTGCACGTGCCGATATCGTTTTTGCCAACATCGAAAAATGGCTGGCAGGCACACCGCAGAACGTAATTAAGTAAAAACACTATGAAAAGGCTCAATAATTTATATTATTCCAAGAGAATAAAAGAGCTTTTGGCAGAGCTGCAGAAAGCGGGAACAACGCTGGTTGTTGCTCCCATGGGCTACGGGAAAACACTGGCAGTGCAGTACTTTTTGCAGGAGCAGGAGCGCTGCGGCAAAAGGGTACTGCGCCAGAGTATTTACGGCGCCGGTGCCGAGGCCTTCTGGCAGGGAGTGTGCCACAGCTGGCAAAATACGGAGCTGGGCGCTGCGCTGCTGCAGCAGTCTTTGCCTGCCGATGCCAACGCCAAAACGCTGGTACTGGAGCTGTTCCGTCAGCTGCTGCCGCAGGAGCCTGTCTATTGGTTTATAGATGATTTGCATCTGTTGGAGAGCAGCGAGGTGATTGATTTTCTCTTTGCTCTGAGCAAGGCAGGCTTTGCTGATTTGCATCTGCTGCTGGTAAGCAGAGGGCAGATTTTTGACGGCAGCCGTCTGCTGGAGCTGGGACGTAAGGTCTTTTGCCTTGATAAGCATGACCTGGCGCTGCAGCGTGACGAGCTGGCGGAATACAGCAGCAGATGCGGCCTGCAGCTTACAACGCAGCAGCTGGATGCTTTGCATGAGGCCTGCGAGGGCTGGTTTTCCGTTACCTATCTTAACTTTTTGAACTACGACAGGTATCAGCGCTTTTGCCTTGATACAGGCAGCGTTTATGAGATGATAGCCAATGTACTGCTGCGGCCGCTGCCGTCGGAGCAGCAGCGCTTGCTGCTGCTTATGGGGCAGCCGGAGGAATTTACACCGGAGCAGGTGGCCTATGCCTATGGCACAAGCTGCAGAGAGTCTGTAGGCAGGCTGCTGGAATGCAACGCCTTTATTATCAGGCTGGCTAACGGCAGACTGCGGTGTCATCATATGCTGAAGCAGGCAACGCGCCATGCCTTCGGCCTGTTGCCTGAGGCTGAGCAGCAAATGTACTTCCGTCGCTTGGGACAATGGTACGCACAGCAGAAGGAGTACGAGGAAGCGCTGGACTGGCTGTACCGCGGCCGTGATTTTGACGGTCTGCTGGCTGCAGTACAGCAGCTGCGCGACTGGTCGATGCACCCGCAGCACAGGCAGCATCTTTTCGACTGGCTGTGCGAATGTCCGCCGGAAATCTTGTGGCAGTATCCGCAGGCGGTGCTGATAATTATGCGGCGCATGTTTTCGCTGAATATGGTGCCGGAAATGCTGCAGGTTAAGGAATGGTATGTGACAGCGCTGGAGCGCAATACTGCCCTCAGCCAGCGTGAGCGCGATAATTATTACGGCGAGCTGGAGGTTATCCTGAGCTTTTTGGCCTTCAACAGCATCACCGGTATGAGCGAGCATCACCGGCGCGCCTACAAGCTGCTGAGCGGTGCTCCGCAGACGCTCAGCAAGCAGGGCATCTGGACCTTCGGCGCGCCCAGTGTTCTGGGGCTGTATTTGCGCACGGGCTGCAGTCTGCGGCAGACGGTTGAGGATATGCAGGAGTGTATGCCGCCGTACTATCTGCTGAGCGGCTGGCACGGTGCCGGAGCCGCCGAGCTGACGGAGGCGGAAGCACTTTTGCTGCAGGGACGCATCGACGAAATGGATATGCCTCTGCAGAAGGCGTATTATCAGGCGGAAAAGCATGGGCAGGAGTGCATTACTATCTGCTGTGATTTTCTGGAGATGCAGCGCAATCTTTTCCGCGGCGTTTACAGCAGTAAGGCAGAGGCGTACAGCCGCCATCAGTGGCAACTGCAGCCTTGGAAGCAGAGCATGCTGCTGAATACTGCCGATATGTGCGCCGGCTTTTACTATGCATTGCTGGGCAAGCCGGAATATATCCCAAGCTGGCTGACGGACGGAAACGGACAGCAGCCTTCGGTGCTTTATCCGGCGCGTCCCTGCCGCAACTATATCAGTGCCCAGTGCCTGCTGGCACAAGGGCAGTATACGGAGCTTTTGGTGCGCTGGTCCGACTGGGAGCAGGAATGCCGTCCCTACAGTAATTTTTTGTGCCTGCTGTATTTGCAGGTGCAAAGGGCGGCGGCCTTTGCCGGCAGAGGCGATGTAACGAGCTGCCGCGCTTCGCTGAAGCAGGCGCTGGCAATGGCTGAGGCGGATAAGCTTGTGCTGCCGTTGGCACAGAACATAGCGCTGCTGCGTCCTTATCTGGAGCAGGAGGCTCAGGGTGAATGCTCGGCAGCGGCGGCAGCGGCGCTGCGCCTGGGACAGCAGATGGAGGCGGGGCGGGGGCAGATTATGTCCGCACGCTTTGCCGAAGCAGGCCTGCAGGAGCTGACGGAGCAGGAGCTGCAGATAGCGCAGCTGGCGGCGGCACGCCATACGAACAGGGAGATTGCGCAAAGATTGTCGCTGTCGGAGGGGACGATTAAGCAATATCTCAACAAAATTTTTGCCAAGCTGCAGATTGATGCGGCGGCCAAAAATAAAAGACATCAGCTGGAGCGCTTTTTCTCCAACTCTTAACTAAAGGTTACTTATAGTTAATATTGACCCGGTATATACTGTAAATGAAGAAGTATATGCCGGGTCTTTTTATATCCGGCGGTTAGGAGGCGGAAAAATGAAACGGCTGAAGGTTGTGCTCGTGGCGTGCCTGGCAATGCTCGTGGCTTTTACGGCATTGGCGTGGGCGGCGACGCAGTACAAAACAACAATTAAGGTAAACGGTACAAAGCTGAATGTGCAGCGCTATGTAGAGGGCAAGGGGCCTATGAAGGATAAGGCGGTGCTGCTCAACAAGGATAATAAGGTTGTTGTGCGCTGGAAGCAGCGCGAGCTGAAAAAATGGTACTATGACGGTGATAAATATTTCCGCTTTGTACCATACAGCTATGATATGAAAAACCTGAAGCCTGGCAGATATCGCTTGGTAACGACCAGCAGCTTCGGCAAGGGCGGTGCGGTTAAAAAGACAGTCAACATCAGCTACAAGCCGCAGAGCAAGATGCAGTTCCGTGCGTCCAAGATTATCCGCAAGGGCAACGGCGATGTTTACCAGCGCCTGTATTTCAAAAAGAATAATTCCACGGGCAAGACCTGCTATGTCCAGATTTTCAATAAAAACAACAAGCTGGTCTACAGCACGAAATATAAGGCGAAAAACGCCAATCAGGATTTTGCTTTCAGCTGGAACGGCTGGGCGAGCGGCAACAGCGGCAAAAAATGTGCTAAGGGCGTATATACCGTGAAGTATTGGATGGACGGCGTTAATCCCAAAACTGCCAAATTCCGTCTGAGCATTTGAGGAGGGGAGCATAATGAAAGAAAAAATGATGCGTATTATCGTAACTGTTATGCTTACCCTGCTGCTGTGCAGCCTGACGCTGCTGGCAGGCGCCGCCTCCAAAAATGACTGGAAGAATACGGCAGGCTGCTATGTGTGGACCGAAAGCAGCCAGTATAATAACGGCGTGCTGAATATCAAGCCCTTGGGCGACGATAAATACCTTTACGAGCTGAAGGTTATGCGTGGCAGCGAGGAAGAGGACAGTGCGGAGGATTTCGTTACTGCCGGTGTTTTTGAAATTAATGAGGACGGCGACGGTATTGCCGAGGTAGATTACCAAAATAATGATACGGTAGAGCTGCGCTTTGTGCTGAAGGATAAGAGCATTACCGCCTATCAGGACGGACCGCTGCCGCTTGATGTTCAGGGTGAATACAGATTCAACGAGGACAGCTTTGATGTATCCGAGGCTGCGGCCGCCGCGCTGCTTGCCGGCCTGCCGGAAAAGCAGACAGGCTTGCCGGAGGATGCTGATGATTATAAGCTGCTCTATGCGGAGGAGCCTGTGGACGGCTGGTTCTACCAGCTGACGGCGCTGGATGATGAGGGCAAGGTTATTGCCAAATTTTTGGTAGCTGCCGATTTGAGTGCTGTGTACCGCAACGATAAGGAGGATGAGGTAAGCCTTATTTACGGTGACCCGATTAATATGCTGGCGGCCAAAAGAGCACCGCTCGTAGAGGAAGATGAGCTGGAAGGCCCTGCAATCGAAAGCGGCGAGCTTGAAGGTGACGAGGATGCGCCCGACCTGCCTGCAACTGCAGCTTCCGAGCTTAGCCCGCTGGTGACGGTGGCTCCGGAGGAGGCCAGCCTGAAGGTGGGCGAGCGTACACGCATAGTTGCTTCGCTGCCGGGCTGCGTAGGCTATAATGTAACGGATCTGCGTTCTTCTAACAGTGATATAGTAAAGGTGGACGGCGATGTGCAGCTTTTGGCTGTGAAGCCGGGAACTGCGACAATTACCGGCAAGCTGCTGCTGGAAAAGGGCGAAAAGGCCTTTATGACGCAGATTACCGCCTATGAGCCGAAGCTGGAGGCTCCGAATTTGCCGGCGCACTTGGGAATAGACGAGGCGCTGAAGCTGGAGGCCTACGTTGTGGGCGAGGCTGACGGCGTGACACCGGAGTGGAGCGTGAGTGATGAAAAAATTGCCGTTATAGAAGATGGTAAGCTGATCGGCAAGGCTGACGGCGTGGTTACCATTACGGCAGTCCATGGCGAGATGAAGAGCCAATGGCCGGTGGCTGTGGGCACTGCAGAGCTGCCTGCTGCCGAGGATGAGGAAGAAAATGAGGATGACGATGACGGCTTTGGCCTGCTGACGATTATCGGCGGCGTAATTATCATCGGTGGTGCTGCTTTCTTCTTCCTGCGCAGAAAACGCAAATGATAAGCTGATGCTGTAAAGCGTTATGCTTACCGAAAAAAGTAATATGGTATGATAGGCGTCTGCCTTTTAGCGCGCCGGCATTTGCCGCCGGCGTGCTTTTTTATGCGTAAATTTGCCTGCCAAAGTACCCTTGTCGTTGCCTGCAGGCGCGGCAAATCACACTTATTTTACACTCTGACAATGTTTCACAAAATCTCTGTAAAAAAAGTAACAAAAAGTTTTCAGTTAGACGTTACAAATGGTGAAAAATCTAGTATAATATTATTAAAGTGTACTATACTTTACAAAATCTCTGAGATCTCAAACTGGCGCCAAATCAATCAAAGTAAAATGAGGTAGAATAGTAGAAATGTTTTTTGATTCTTATGACACACCAGTATTCAGACCTCCCAGTGAGGCACGCAGCTTTATTTTGCGCGTTACGCGCGGCTGCGCACATAATAAATGCACCTACTGCAATATGTACAGAGGTGTTCCCTTTCAGATTTTAAAGGATGAAGAAATTTCCCGTCAGATAGCGCTGGCGGCCCATTACGGCAAGAACAAGGTGCGCCGCGTCTTTTTGGCGGACGGCGATGCTTTGGTGCTGCCCACGGCCAAGCTGCTGAAGATTCTGCAGGTGCTGCGCGAGCAGTTTCCACATCTGCAGCGAGTTGCCAGCTATGCTGCGCCCAAGGATATCCTGCGCAAGAGCGAGGAGGAGCTGCGCCAGCTAAAGGAAGCAGGCCTGAAGCTTTTGTATTACGGCATGGAAACAGGCGACGACGCTACGCTGAAGGCTGTCAACAAGGGTGTTGACGGCGAACAGGCGGTAGAAGCGGGACGCAGAGTTACCGCCAGCGGCATGAAGCTTTCCATGATGATTATTCTGGGCCTGGCAGGCGCAGAGGGCAGCGAACGCCACGCACTGGCAACTGCCAAGGCGATTAATATTATCAAGCCGACACACTTAAGCGCGCTTTGCCTGATGCTGTACCGTGGCAGCGAGCTGCTGGACCAGTACGAGGCAGGCAAGTTCAATCCGCTTTCACCGGCGGGCTTGATGCGTGAGCTGAAGCTGATAATAGAAAATATAGATTTGCCTGCGGACAGGCACTGCCTCTTCCGCAGCAACCATGTATCGAACTACGTTCAGCTGGCAGCAACGCTGCCGCATGACAAGCAAAGGCTGCTGCGCGATATTGATTACAGTATTGCTCAGCTCAGCAAGCTGAAAAGCTGGGACGTATATAACTACAATTAATTTTTGATTTTGCATTTGAGCGGGGCTGATGAAGATGAAAAAGAAGCTGGCTTCCATGCTGACCGTAATCATGCTGGCCTGCAGCCTGCCATGGCAGGCACAGGCTGCAGCGCCTATTGTCAGCAACAAACCGCATAAGGCACCGGTGGCAACGCCGCCGGCCGTAAGCGAGGCGCAGCCTGTGAAGGCGGTGCCGGAGCCTGCTGCCGTCAAAGCCGATACCGCAGCCAAGCCTGCTGCCGAGGTGAAGGCGCCCAAGCAGGCAAAGCCTGAGAAAAAGGCGAAGAAAACCGCAAAGAAAAAGTCTAAAAAAACGAAGGAAAAGCAGCAGCCCGAGGTGCAGCAAAGCAACTGGCGCCTGAAGGTGGCACAGCAAAAGCTGCAGGTGCTGGGCTTCAGTGACGAACGCCCCAGCGGACGCATGACGGAGGCTACCAGCAGCGCGCTGAAGAGCTTCCAGAAGCAGCACAAGCTGAAGGCAAACGGCGAGCTGAATGATGCAACTTATCAGAAGCTGACCTGGGAGGCCTTTACTAAGGAGGGCATCCCCAAGGTTAAGGGCAGGGAAATCGTCAGCCGTGCCGCCAAATACAAGGGTGTTCCTTATGTGTTCGGCGGAACTACGACCAAGGGCTTTGACTGCTCCGGCTATGTGCAGCATGTATTTAAGGACTGCAAGGCCAAGCTGCCACGCTTGGCAGACGAGCAGGCGTTACAGGGGATTTTTGTAACGCAGAAGCAGCTGCGTCCCGGCGATTTGGTATTCTTTACCACCTACGCCGCAGGTGCATCGCATGTGGGTATTTATGCCGGTGACGGACAATTTTGGAGCGCATCCTCGTCCAAGGGTGTAATGCTTTCGTCGCTGAAGGACGATTACTGGAAACAACGCTATTATGGAGCACGCCGGGTGTTGATTACGAACGGCGAGGTTTATAAATAAAAGTTCTGCTGACGGCAGCCGACTGCCGGACAGCGGGGGAGGGTATAAAATATGATTCGCGAGAGAAGAAATAAGGATAAGCTTGCTTCTTATTACAGAAAGTTTATGGAAGAGGGCATTGTTGACCCTAACGTGCATCCGTGGGTTGCCGACAGCTGGCAGCGTTGCCGTGCTATGCATCTGCCGCACGAAACCATGCCCAAAATCAACAAGCTGAGCCGCGAGGAGATTATCGCGCACCAAAAGACGCATGAGTTCATTGTCAAATACGTTGACGGTCTTTATGAGCAAAGCAAGCAGCATTTCAATATCCACAACCTGAGCATGCTGCTGATTGATGAAAACGGCTATGTAATCAAAAACTATGCTATGCCGTTCTTCCAACGCATTATCGAGGATATTCAGGGTATGCGCGTTCTGGAGGAGGATGTTGGTACCTCCAGCATCAGCATTGCGCGCGAGCATAATGTGCCCTTTTTGATGTTCGGTCCGGAAATGTGGATTAAGGACAGCCATTCCGGCGATGCCTGCAGTGCGCCTATCTGCGTAAACGGCAAAATCCGCTATATTATTTCCTTCTTTTCCTTGGATCAGAACGATTTGCCCTATGATTTGCTTTTGAGCCTGCTGATGACGATGAAATATTCCATCGAGCAGCATCTGAACATGCTGGAGGCCTGGAGCATTAACCGCATTATGATGGAACAGCTGCCGGTAACCGTTTACTGGCTGGGCAAGGACGGCAGTGTGAAATACTGCAACGAAAACGGCCGCAAGCGTCTGGATGGACATGAGCGCCTGGAGGACGTGTTCCTGAACTACGAGCATATTCCTATCAAAAAAGCGCTGCATGGCGTAGCAACACAGCGTCGTGAAATTACCTGGATTACTCAGGACAGAACCTTTGAGGATATTACCACTGTTATGCCGATTAAGGTTGGCAGCGAGGTAGAAAGTGCTTTGGTGCTGTCTATGTCCATCGAGGATTTGAAAACAACCATCGCCCATGCAACCGGTTACAGCAGCCGTTACAGCCTGTACAGCATGGTCGGCGAAACCAGCGAATTTTTGGCGCTGCAGCATAAGGCAAGCCGCGTTGCCCGCACCGACCACAACATCCTGCTGCAGGGTGAGCCCGGTACCGGCAAGCAGCGTTTGGCACACGGCATTCATCAGGCCAGCCCCCGCGCTGCCGCTCCGTTGATTGCTGTAAAATGCCACAACGCATCTATGGCAGAGCTGGAGGCCGAATTCTTCGGTACGAATGAGGACGGACAGCAGTCCGCAGGCAAGCTGGAGCTTGCTATCGGCGGTACTCTGTTCCTTGATGAGGTAGAAAAGCTGCCGCTGGAAATGGGCGACAAGCTGGCTGATGCGCTGACGCACGGTCTGCCCGCAACGGAAAAGGGCGGCAAGCCGCGTATGTTTGATGTGCGCGTAATCGCTGCCTGCGATTCCAACCTTAAGCGTTTGGCAGACAAGGGACTTTTCTCCCGTAATCTGTATGAGCTGGTGCTGGATACAACCATGCGCGTGCCGCCTCTGCGCGAGCGCGTGAAGGATATCGAGGTTATCGCTTCGCATATTCTGGTGGAAATGTCCGCACAGCACAACCTGCCGCAAAAACGCCTTTCTCCCGAGGCTGTTTCCCTGCTGCTGTCCTGCAGCTGGCCGGGGAACATTAAGCAGCTGCAGGGTGTTATCGAGCAGGCCTTCTTCCACACTCCCGGCAGCATCATCGAAGCAGAAAATATTAAGCTGCCCGGTGACAAAACTTTGGAGCGCTCCTGGAAGTATGACAAGGAAGCCTTTATTGCCGCCTGGAAATCTGCCGGCGGCAATATCAGTAAGCTGGCAACAATGCTTGATGTCAGCCGTGTAACCTTGTACCGTTATCTGAAGAAGTACGGCTTGGGACCGAAAGCAAAATAAAATTTAACCTGATTGCCCCTCGAAGCAGGCGTGCCGGCTTCGGGGGCTTTTGCGTTTTGGCGGATAGTTTCGCGTTGCGAGGCAAGCTTAGAAGAGAAAAGTGCAACATGTTGCAAAAATCTCTTGTAGGAATGGTGTTGAGGGTGAATATTAGGAAGAAAAAGGCGAATTTAGAAGAGAAAAATGCAGCATATTGTAAAAATCTCTTGTAGAAACAGTGTTGAAGGTGAATGTTAGAAAGAAAAAGGCGAATTTAGAAGAGAAAAATGCAACATGTTGCAAAAATCTCTTCTAAAAATGGCGCTGAGATTGAATGCGGGGAGAAAAAAGGCTATAATAGAAGAGAAAAGTGCAACATGTTGCAAAAATCTCTTCTAAAGAAGGTGAACTAATGGAAATCCGCAGAGATTTTTATTTGGACAAGCTGATAAAACGCAAGCATAACGGGTTGATTAAAATTATTACCGGTATTCGCAGATGCGGTAAATCCTATCTGCTGAACAACATATTTTATCAGCATCTGCTTTCATGCGGTATAGATGATGCGCATATTATCCGTTTTGCTTTCGACTCCGCCGATGATTTGCAAAAGATAGGTGAAAGTCCTATTGCCATGGGAAAGGAAAAGCGTGGCGTAAATCCGGAAAAGTTTATGGCTTATGTTAACAGCAGGCTTGCTGATGAGGGTATGTATTATCTGCTGCTCGATGAGGTACAGGAAATGGATTGCTTCGAAGCTGTGCTTAACGGGTATTTGCGCAAGGCGAATATGGATGTATATGTTACCGGCAGTAATGCTAAATTTCTTTCCAAGGATATTATTACGGAATTTGCCGGACGTGGCGATGAGATGCATATGTATCCGCTTAGCTTTGCCGAATTTATGAGTGTTTATCCCGGTGATAAGTATATGGGCTTGGCGGAATATATGCTTTACGGAGGAATTCCTGTAGTTGTGCTGCGTGAAGGGACTGCCGAAAAGGCTGCCGCTTTGCAGAATTTGTTGAGTGAAATTTATTTGAGTGATATTTATAAGCGCAACCGTATCCGTAATAAGGGAGAAATGGAGGATTTGCTCAATATACTGGCTTCGGCCATTGGTTCTTTAACTAATTATGAAAAGCTGAAAAATACATTTAAAAGTGTTAAAAAATCCAAAATTACTTCTACTACTATTAAAAAGTATCTGGATTGCCTGGAAGATTCCTTTTTAATTGAAGCAGCTTCGCGCTATGATGTAAAGGGCAAGGCCTATATTGATACTCCGAAAAAATATTATTTTTCTGATCTGGGGTTGCGTAATGCGCGCATTAACTTCCGGCAGTTTGAACAAACTCATTCTATGGAAAATGTAATTTATAATGAGCTTTGCATGCGTGGGTACAGCGTTGATGTGGGTGTAGTGCCTATTGCCGTGAGAGATGACAGCGGTAATGTAGTAAGAAAACAGCTGGAGGTTGATTTTGTCTGCAATATGGGCTCAGTAAGGTACTATATACAGTCTGCATATTCCTTGCCGGATGAAATGAAACGTGCGCAGGAGGTACGCCCCTTGAAAAATATTGATGATACCTTCAAAAAAATTATCATTACCAAGGATATTGTCCCGGCCTATTATGATGAATACGGAATTCTTACCGTGAACATATATGATTTTTTACTGGATTGTGATAGTTTGGAAAAATAAAGCAGTTCGTTTTGGCATTTCAGTTTGAATGCCCTCGAAGCAGGCTTGTCCTGCTTCGGGGGCTTTTGCGTTTTGGCGGATAGTTTCGCGCTGCGAGGCAAGCTTAGAAGAGAAAAGTGCAACATGTTGCAAAAATCTCTTGTAAAAATATTTATAAGATTGAGTAATCATCCGGTAAAGCTGATTTTAGAAGCGAAGAAAAACTTTTTTGATAAAATTATGAAAAAATGCCTGTAAAAAGCAGGTAAACCTTAGCCCGGATGCAGTTTACGACGGTCTTATTGTGCTTTTGAAAAAATAAGCGAGTTAAACTATTAGTACATATTCTCACCTTGCGCAGAAAATATAAAAGTGCTATAATAAAAATTGATCATAATTGTTCGCTTAATTAAAGAAATAGCCGAAAGCTGTGCTTACAACTATTGTTATTGATGCAGGCTGCTTAGTGCTATTGCAGGATAGCAGATGCTTGAAAGCGGGGCAATACTATCGCAGGACAATTACTGAAACAGCTGTTTAACTTGTTTCCACACGTGACAGGTGTTACGTACAGTATATAAATAATAATATTTATATGTGAGGTGTTTTTTATGAACAAAGTATTCAAAGTAATTTGGAGTGAAGCGCGCAACGCATATGTCGTTGTTTCCGAAATGGCAAAAAGCCATGGAACCAAAAGCTGCTCCACGAAAAAACTGTTGGCAATGCTGATTGCTACCGGTATTATGACCTGTGCAAGCGCAGCGCCGGTTATGGCTGAAGATGCTGTAAATTTGGCACCGGATGCAACAAAGATTGCGATTGGCGAAGGAGCAGTGGCTAGTGGTAAAGGCAGTGTTGTTGCAATTGGGCAAAAAGCAAGTGCTAGTGGTGAAGGCAGTGTTGCAATTGGGGAAGAAGCTGTTGCAAGCGGCTTAGTTGGTATTGCTATCGGCCGTGATGCTGTTGCAAGCGGAGTAGACTCTATTGCAATCGGTAGCGATACTAAAGCAACCCAAAAGTTCAGTGTTGCCGTAGGTAATGATATCGGTTTTACAGCTTATGCCGGTACTGCTGTAGGTCAGCAAGCTTATGCAAGTGGTAAAGAGGCAACTGCTATCGGTACTATGACTAATGTTAATGATGATGATAAATGGACTGAAGCAAATCCAGGTCAACGGAGAAACGCTGGTGAGCAGTCTACTGCTATCGGCGCATATGCATGTTCTTGGGGACTTCATTCTACAGCTGTAGGCGGCTTCTCTAAAGCAGAAGGCAAAATGGCAACAGCTATTGGTCATAGTAGCCAAGCAAATGTTAATTATGGTACAGCTTTAGGTGCTTATTCTGAAGTAACTGCAGATTGGGGTGTTGCAATTGGTGCCTCCTCTGTTGCTGATAGAAAATCCCGTGTTGTTGGCTTGTATGCTCCTGATGAAGATAAAGACAGCCTTACTTGGAAAGCCAACGCTGGTGCTGTATCTGTAGGCAGTTCTGTAGAGGGTCAAGAAATTACTCGTCAAATTACTAACGTAGCAGCTGGTTCTGCTGATACTGACGCTGTTAACGTAGCACAGCTGAACGCTGTAAAAGCTGCGGCAGGTAAGAAAGTTTCCTTGGTTGACGGTGAAAATACAAAGGCTACATTAGTTAAGGATGACGACAGTATAAGGTAGATGTTGACCTCTCCAAATACGCTAAAACCGAAGACGTAGCAGTAGTTTATGAGAATAATAAAACCTCCTTACGCAGCACTAATGCTAGTGTAGCAGAGAACGCTATCGCACTTGGTAAAGGCGCATATGCAGTTAAAAATTCTATTGCTATCGGTAATGGTGCTTATACTCAGGATGGTACTTGGACAAGAGGACAGAGTGTTGCTTTAGGTAATGGTGCAGTAACCGGTGCTAAGAGTACTTCTATTGGTTCTAATGCTGTTGGTGGACGTGAAGGTACTATTACTATCGGTGCTAATGCTAACAACGGCTCTTTATATGCTACTGTTATTGGTACAGATAGCAAAGTTAATTATATGACTAGAAACTCCGGTGCTGCAGCAACTATTGTTGGTGCTAAGAGTGAAATCAAAAATGATAATAAGTCTTATTCCGGCGTAGCAAATGGTATTTTTGGTTCTGCAAATACAATCGAAAACTCTAACGGTGTTACTATTCAAGGTTCCGGTAATACAGTAACTAACGCTTATAAAGATATGTCTGGTTGGGACTTCAATCTTGGTGGTGTATATGTTAAAAAAGATGCCGGTGCTGTAGGCGTTATTGGTGGCATGAATACAGTATCTAACCAGATTTATACTAATGTTATCGGCTTTGGCAATACTGTTGCGGGTGATGCTGATAACATCAGCCATGATGTGTTCGTAGCTGGTTCACGTAATAATTTAAGTAAAGTTTCCGATTCTATTGTAATGGGCAACGATAACACAATCAGTGACAGAAGCAATGTTATTTCCTTCGGTCATCAAAATACGATTTCTGCTAGTAATGCAGTTGCTATCGGCAACGGTGCTTCTGTATCGGTTGAAGGCGGTGTTGCCTTGGGCGTTGGCAGTGTAGCTGACAGAGCTAATGCAGTATCCGTAGGCAGCACTGGCGCTAACCGTCAGATTATCAATGTAGCAGCAGGCACTGAAGGTACCGACGCAGTAAACGTAAGCCAACTGCAAAAAGTAAGCGACACTGCTAATGCAGGTTGGAATTTGTATACCAACGGTGTTGCAACCGAAGCAACCAACGTAAAACCCGGCGAGTATGTTGGCTTCAGCGGTGACAAGAACATCAGCGTAAGCCATGACGGCACTAAAGTTCAAGTTAAGCTGAACGAAAACATTGATGTAAACTCCATCAAGACCAATGCACTGAACGCAAAATACAACCTGTCCGTAGGTACTATGGCAGAAAA
>OGYV01001899.1_pt1 | contig 14574 bp, 10 predicted proteins | sample 1576651 | NCBI WGS metagenome assembly OGYV01 (sample SAMEA3541570, study PRJEB24748) | human gut metagenome | biome: human gut; feature: human-associated habitat; material: faeces | place: China | collected 2012
CGGTGGTGCTGTTGCACAGGTTGTAGGCGGCACGCTGGCTGATGGCCAGCATCTGCGCGACCTCCTTTACCGTGTACACCAGCTTCGGGGCTTTAGGGCTGTTGGTCGGAGACTTGACGGCATTGGTTCGAGTGACCACCTCCATTGTAGTCGGATTCGAGTCCGACTGCAATAACTTTTTCGTATAATCCAAAGATTTCACATTCTCGTACATTTTATTACACATAGGCATTGCTCCTTACTTATCGTGACGCATCACAGACTCCTGCGTGCGGTTCTCATAAAATCGAATGACCTCCGGCGGGATGCTGTTCAGCGTTTTCAGAGCGGCTTCATAGTCCTGCCGCAACTTGGCATCCTCCAGACGCTTCAAGACGCTCCCTTCCTTCGCTTTGTCCAGCGAGGCAGAGAGCGTCTTGTTTTTCTTTTTCAGTTGTCTGTTCTCGGCGGCGGTCTCCGTAAAGGCGACCTGATAGCGGTTCAGCTCGCTGCGCATTTTGGACACTGCCGGGATATAGCTGTCCAGCAGCTTGCCGATCTCCGCTGCACGGCTCTTGCCGTTGAAAGGGGTGATACCCACCAGCAGGGCATCCAACTGCTCCTTCTGCTTGGTCAGTTGGGTCATCTCCTTGAAGATGCGGGGCGGGATGTGCTCCCGCCCGGTCTGGCTGGCACTTTCACCACGCTCCAGTTCCGGGTACTGCTTGACCATGTGCTGCCAGAACTCGTCCTGCCACTTCACAAGGTTCTTGCGGTTGCCGATGATCTCCTTGGCGCTCAGCCGTCCGTCAGCGGTCAGGGGCACAAAGCAGAGATGCAGATGGGGCGTTTTCTCGTCCATGTGGACGACTGCGGAGAGAAAGGTATCCGGGCTTTGCTTGCTCTCCAAGAATTTCAAGGCATACTCAAAGTACGCCTTGACCTCGCTGTGCGACTTGCCTTTGAAGAACTCCGGGCTAGCGGTGACAAGAGCCTCCACCACACGCACGCTGTCCTTGCGGACACGGCAGTGAGCCGCCGTAATCATACGGTCAGCTTCTGCCCGGTATTTGCCCTGCGGCTGCACCAGATGGAAGTTATAGCGGCTCCGGCTCACATCAATATCCGGGTTGCTGGCGTACTGCTCCTTGGTGCGCTCGTTGTGGGCTTCGATGGGGCTGATGGCAGGCCCCTTATACTTTTTGAATCTTAAAATGCCATATTGGGCTTTCATAGATCACGCTCCTTCTTGGGGTGTGCAAAAAATCTGTACGGACTTCAAATAACCTGTACGGTTCGTACGGTGTGCGAACAATCAAAATACAAACGATAACACGTTTTAATTTGCTTCTGCTCGTCGTACAGGTGCGTACAAGTACAGACCGTACAGGTTGTACGAACTTCTTCCGTGAAAAAATGCACTTTTTACGGGCAGGGGTGGACAAGCGGCTCGATGCCCACGAATCCCCGCACCCTGCGGCCACCGGGCAGGTAGATGTTGTTGGTGGCTTCAAGGTTATAGCGGCGGTCATTCTGGCGCAGTTCGGCGCTGAAACGGATCGCCGATACGCTGTGACAGGCGTTATCCTCACACCACTGCTTATAAATGTCGTAGAACTCCTTGGAACTGATGGAGTAGTCCGCCTTGAAGCGGAAGTAGCCCTCGGATTCCATGAAGTCGATGACATTGTTGCTGCTGCGCTTGATGGTGTCCACGTTGGCGGCGGCTCGTTCGCTGACCGTGAAGCGGAAATCGTTCTGCACCAGCCGGTGCAGCCCTTCCAGACACCAGAGCAGGATGCCCTCCAATTCGGCGCACATCTTCTCCACAAGGAAGGGGTCGTCCGTGCGGTCAGCAGGCTTGTCCTTGGTGGTCAGGATGAGCTGGCGGCGAAAGAAACCGTCCGAATGGTCGTAGAGTGAGGTCAGCGCACCGTTGCCAAAGCAGAGGAACCGGGCGTAAATGTCCCGCTGGTAGCTCTGGACACCCTTGCGCTCCAAGTCCAGCTTAGCCTCGGCGGTCACGATGGTCTTGATATAATTCGTCTTGGGCAGGGCGTTCATATCCATGTCATCGTCGATCATCAGCAGGCGGCGTTCCAGATCGGCGCGGGCAAAGCGATTGTTCTCCACTTTCTGGACGCTGCCATTGCTGGCGGCATCTCCCATGAGTCGCTTGAGCACCAGCCCGATGCGGGACTTGCCCTCGCCGCCCTTGCCGACAATGAGCATCATCTTCTGCCCCTTGGTGCTGGGGATCAGGCAGTAGCCCAGATACTCCTGCAAGGTGGGGATGTCGGCATCATCCAGTAGCTCGTGCAGGAAGGTCAGCCAGCGTTCCGGGCTGGGTGCTTTGGGGTCATACTTCACAGGCAGGCGGTTCTGGCAAAACAGGCGGCTCTCCTGAAAGGTGCCGTCCGGCAGATGGTACACGCCGTTCTGGAGGTGGATGCAGTCCTGCTCGATGGGAAACGGGTCGGAAAAGGCCAGCAGCTTGATGGTCTCCAGAATGTTGGTGACCTTTTTGGACAGGCCGGAGGTGACATATTCCTCGATATTCTCCAAGATGCGCTGCTTGATCTCGCTCTCGTCCTCCACCGGGCCGTCCAGCGTGTACAGCGTACTGTTGACGCATTTCAGCGGCCACTGTTCCAGAAAGGCGCGGCCAAACTGGACTTCATCGATCTTCTTGCCGTTGTACCAGTCCGGCCATAAGGGGTTGCGGGAAATGTTTTTCTTCATATGATCACTCTCCTTTAGAAAAGTAAAGTGGTGGGTCTCACGGTGAGACCCGCCACTTCAGGTGAATGAATTATCAGGCGCACTTTGCCAGAGCAAGGCGGTCGGTGCGCTCCTCCAGCATCAGCAGGAACGACCCGGACAGCAGCCGTGCAGCGGCATCAGCCTTCTGCTGGGGCGTCCCAAATGCAACGCAGTCCGTCAGGTGCTCGATGGCCTCGGTCATGTGGAGGGCTTCTTCAAACCGTGGGTCATGCGGCTCCTCCGGGGTGGCAGGCTTGTAGCGCTCCTGCCAGTCGTGCAGCAGGTCAAGATAATCGGTCAGCACCCGCAGGCAGTAGGCGATGTCTGCCCACTGCTCGTCCGTCAGGCCACGCTTGGGTGGCGGCAGAGCGATGGCATTGGCGGGCGGCTTGTCCGGGCCAAGTCCGAAGTCATGTGCGAGCTTCTCGGCGGCTTGCCGGGGGTTCAAATCGAACAGTTTGGCGGTGAGGTCGATGGCATCGCCGTTGGCTCCACAGCCAAAGCAGTAATAATAGGTGTCGTTCAGCTTCATGCTGGGGTCGCTGTCAGAATGGAACGGACAGCGCACCATGCCACGGCGGTCGGGTCCCATGCCGTACATCTCTCCCACCTGCCGAACGGTGATGGCGGACTTGATCTTTTGATATAAACTCAAAATTTCTCCTTTGCTCAAAGGTTTTGGCACGGATCATTTTGATCCCTGCCACGTTCAAAGCCGGTCTCCCTTGCTGCCTCCCGACAGGAAATCTTTTTGGACTCTGTGTCGGCCCCATGCAGGGCGCTCGCTCCCCCGATGGGAGGTCTTGGCGGTCTGGGCAGTTCGGACGGTCATTCTGTTGTCAAGGTTCTGGTATGAAAGATATTTCAGAGGGCTTTCGCGGGAAGCCCTTAATATGTTCGCTGCTGGGGAGTTAATATGTTTTCTTTCTGTCTATAGGATAGCACCACGATGGCCGCTGTGCCGTATATCCATAATGTCGGAAAACAGGTGCAGAAACTGCAAAATTCCACGCTTATGGACAGGAACCGCTGGAAGTGGTATACTGTGCAAAAAACATCGGAGGTGCGACCATGAACATCAAGCTGACACTGGGAGAACGGCTCAAAGACCTGCGTGTGGAGCGGAATCTGAAGCTGGAAACGCTGGCAGAGCAGACGGGTCTGTCCAAATCGGCACTGTCGAAATACGAGAGCGACGATGTGACCGACCTCAGCATTTATGCGGTGACAACGCTGGCTGAGTTCTATGGCGTGACCACGGACTACCTGCTGGGGGTGACGGAAAACAAAAAACGCCCAGATGCAGTCCTTTCGGACTTGCATCTGAGCGATGGCGCAGTGGACGTATTAAGGAATGGAAAATTCAATCATCGGCTGCTGTGTGAGCTGATCGTGCATGAGAATTTTCAGAGGTTCATGACCGATCTGGAGATCTATGTGGACGGATATGTCAGCGCAAACATTCAAAACCTCAATGCTGGTCTGGAAGCGACCCGGCAAATGCTGAAAAAGAAGTATGCAGCAGATGAAAACGATTTGTACATGAGCACCTTGAAGCTGGGGCAGATCGATGAAGATGAGTACTTTGGTCGGGTCTTGTATGACGAGTTGGTGGCTATCCTGAAGAACATCAAGACGGAACACCGCAAGGACAAGACCACTTCGGATGGTTCAATGATCGATAACCTGATGAAGGAACTGGAGGATGCACAGAAACATGAAGGGTCTGCGGATGAAAAGAAGATTCGAACGGCATTGAAGGCAATCGGCATCAACTACGATAAGCTGACAGAGGATGAAAGAAAGCTGATAAAGAAGATTCTTTATAAAACGGCAATGCTGAAACCGGGGACACTTGCAGGCAACCGGGGAAAGCACAGACGCTGATCATTTGCCCTGCGCCTTATAGGGGAAACGCTGCTGCGGCAGGACGGGAGAACGTACACCATTGGTTCCTCTGAAAGCCTGCGCTGGGTGGGCAGAGACCGTCAACTGCCACGCCCATCCGCGCATCCTTCTGCCACAGAACAAGTGCTTGCCGCATTTGCTCGCAGCCCCTTTTCCGCGTCAGCCGGAACCAAGGTGTAACACACTAGACTTTGCAAGCAAAGTCGTGTGCCAACGAGCGTTCCGCCGCTCTTTGGATTCTTCCCGGCAGGGCACTGGAAAAAGGGGTGCCCTGATTCAGAGGCTCCGTCTTGACTGAGTGGGAAAATACCTGGGCACACGTCCAATCATAATTGGAAATACTGCACAAATGTGTTATACTCAGACAAAGGATTGCGCAAGAATCATAGGGAGAGTAGCATGTGGTCCGCTTTTTGGGATGAAGAGTGTGTTACAATAAGAAAAAACAGCGATGGAGGAAGTCGAGATGCCTGAGAAAAAAGTTGTTGATGTCATGTGGGATGACAGCCCAGTAGATGTATCTGCCGAAGTGAATTTTATCTGGTCCATTGCAAATAAACTGCGCGGACCGTACCGCAGCGACAAATATAAGGATGTTATCATTCCGATGACAATCATCCGTCGCTTTGAGTGTGCTCTTGCACCTACCAAGCAGAAGGTCGTGGAGCAATTCAAAGCAAATCCGAATTTTCCGGCAAAGGCGATGTACCGTATTTCCGGCTTCCAGTTCTACAACACCAGTGAATTTGACCTCGCAGAGCTTGTAAATGACGCAGACCATATTGCCGCCAATTTCAAGAGTTATCTGCAGGGATTTTCTGCGAATGTGCTGGAAATTTTGATGTCCAAGGAGCGCGGTTTGAACTTCGGAGAAGAAATCGACAAGATGGACAAAAACAACCGGCTGCTCTCTGTCGTTAAAGCATTTTCTGAACTTGACCTTGATCCTCGCACCATCGACAATGTGAAGATGGGGTATATTTTTGAAGATCTGATTCGCAAATTTTCTGAAAACGCTGAGGCTGGCGACCACTACACTGGACGAGATATCATCAAGCTGATGGTCAATATTCTGCTTGCTGAAGGGTGCGATGATATCTTCGATGACGGTAAGGTCATCACAATATTGGATCAGGCTTGTGGTACGGGTGGTATGCTGTCCACCGGCTTTAATTTTATTAAGCGCTATAATCCTACTGCCGATGTGCGCCTGTTTGGTCAGGAAATCAACCCGGAATCTTATGCTATGTGCCTTGCTGAAATGCTCATCAAGGGACAAAATGCTGAAAATATCTGCTATCAGGATACCATGAAAGCCGACCGCTTTAAGGGTACAAAGATGCGATTTGTGCTGGAAAATCCACCGTTCGGCACTGCTTGGGGCGGTAAAGATGCAGCGGAAGGTGTCGAGGATGCCGTCAACGCAGAGTATCAAAAAGGCTTTGACGGTCGCTGGGGTGCGGGGCTGCCTGGCTCTGGCGATATGCAGATGCTGTTTCTCCAGTCTGCCATCGACAAAATGGACGATAACCTTGGCCGTGCCGCCATCATTGAAAACGGCAGCCCGCTTTTCTCCGGCGGAACGGCATCCGGCGAGAGCCAGATTCGCCGCCGGATGTTGGAAAGCGATTTGATTGAAGCCATCATTGCCCTGCCCACAGATCTGTTTTATAACACCGGCATTGCTACATACATCTGGGTACTTTCCAAGAATAAGCGGCCTGAGCGCAAGGGAAAGATTCAGCTGATCGATGCCTCGTCTTTCTTCCACAAGCTGCGCAAGGCTCTGGGCGATAAGAAAAATGAAATTTCTCCGGACGACCGCAGTGCTGTAACGAGACTCTATGCAGACTTTACAGAAAACGAATACTGCAAAATTTACGACAACGAGGAGTTCATCTACCGGGAATACACAGTGATGCAGCCCCTCCAGCGCGGCTATGCAATCACGGAGGAACGCATCGAAGCCATGCTGTCTAAGGGTGCGCTTTCTTCTCTCTATGACCAGGCCAAGGTGGACGAGCTGGAAAATGCTGAAGAACTGACCGGCAAGGATCAGAAAAAGCTGGAAGCCTATCAGAACAACCAACCTGTCTATGAATCAATCGTCTCTGCACTGAAAGCGTCGGTTTCGGAGCAGGTATATAATTCTCCGACGGCATTCCTGCCTGTGCTGACAAAAGCCCTCTCCTCCGTGACGGCAGATAAGAAGCTGATTGAAAAAATCGCGGACGGGCTTTCCGTTATGGATAAAAATGCTGAAATTCAGCGTGACCGCAAGGGCAACATCATCTACGACAAGGAAACCAAGGACACCGAATTGGTAAAATGGGAGGAAAGCATCGAGGACTATATGGCCCGTGAGGTGCTTCCGCACATCCCGGATGCTGCCGCTTTCTTTGAAGAAGACCTCGGAAAGAAAAAGCCTGTCATCAAGACCGGTGCAGAAATCCCGTTCACACGGTATTTCTACAAATATCAGCAGCCGATTGCCAGTGAAGAACTGGAAGCAAGATTTTCAGAATTGGAGCTTTCTGTTTCTGAGCGTGTGGCTAAGCTGTTTGAGTAAGGCGGTGCTGATATGAGAGAAATGAAACCAAGCTCAATGGAATGGATCGGCAATATACCATTATCGTGGAAAGTAATGCCGAACAAGTATTTGATGCGAAAAAAGAAAGAAATCTGCCCTGTATACAATGGTGAGGACATTCTGTCTCTGACCATGAAAGGCGTTATTGTACGAGACTTGGATGCTGGTGGGAAAATGCCCGCCTCTTTCGATGGATATCAAAGGCTTGAACCCGGCAATCTCCTTATGTGCCTTTTTGATATAGATGTTACACCTCGATGCATTGGCTTGATCAAACAAGCAGGTTTATCAAGTCCTGCATATAGCCAATTTGTACTCAGCAATGGCGCAGATGCTGCATATTACTGCTACTATTACACGATGCTCGACAACGATAAGACCTTGCTTCATTTAGCAAAAAATCTTCGTCACTCGTTGACCGAAGATCAACTCGGAGCAATTCCTGTTATTGTTCCACCAACAGATGAACAGCGCCGCATTGCCGATTTTCTCGATGCCAAATGCGCTGAAATCGATGCACTGACTGCTGACATCCAAACCCAGATCGACACGCTGGAGCAATACAAGCGGTCTGTCATCACTGAAACCGTCACCAAAGGGCTGAATCCCGATGCCGAGATGAAGGACAGCGGGATTGAGTGGATCGGTGTAATTCCAGCGCATTGGTCTATCCACCCTGTTTATACTTACTTTGGTGAACGTAAGAATAAGAACAGTTTTGGTCGTGAGGACAATTTGCTGTCGCTGAGCTATGGCAGAGTTATCCGCAAAGATATTAACACAAGCGATGGCTTGTTGCCGGAGAGTTTTAACACCTACAACATTGTTGAAGCTGGTGATATTATTATTCGTCCTACCGATTTGCAAAACGACAAACGCAGCCTGCGCACTGGGCTTGTAAAGGAACACGGTATCATTACTTCTGCATATATTGATCTTTATCCGCTCAAGAAAGTTGATTCGAGGTATTTCCACTTTCTTCTTCATGCGTATGACACCATGAAGGTGTTCTATAACATGGGGAATGGTGTTCGCCAAGGACTGAATTACTCCGAATTTTCTCGGCTTATGGTTTTTGAGCCGCCTTACACCGAGCAGATAGCGATGGCAGATTATTTGAAGGCCAAAGTTGAAGAAGTGGATGCTGTTATTTCCGATAAAAAAGCACAGCTTGCAACGCTTGACGAATACAAGAAATCACTCATCTTCGAGTATGTAACCGGAAAGAAGGAGGTGTCCGTCTCATGAAGGTTGAATACTCCTATCATAAAGACACTCCGTGCATGGTGGTAAAAGGAGCCGATTTCTTAAATGCATTAAAGGATAGAGATGAGCTGTTTTTATTGCAGGTTGCTGTTGAGGGATTTAGTGCCAGAGCAGGTGTTCCTGCCCATTTTACAGATGAAGTTAATGATGCCATTGCATATTGGGCAGATAAAACCAGCTCGGTAATTTACAGCATTCAGGAAAGGTGGCTTGGAAGTCATTGCGCAGACACATGGTGCGAAGTTTATGTACAAAAAGGCGCACGATTGATTGCTGTTGTGTTTAGCGATGACTATGGCAGGCGCTACACATTACGAGGAAAGGAGCCAGATCATGAATAATATTCTCTCTGAAAAAGAATATCAACATTTCATCATGGACAGGCTCTCGCAAGACAATGGTTACCTCATCCGCAAGGCAACCAGCTATGATCGTCTGTTTGCTATGGATCGTGAGCTGCTGTTTCAGTTCCTGAACGATACCCAGCCGGACGAGATGGAGGCACTCCGTAAAATCTACAAGTCTGACCTGGAGGATACCCTTGTCGGCTTTATCAATGCCGAGGTGACCAAAACGCGCGGCAGTTTGCTGGATGTGCTGAAGCACGGCATTGAGATTTCCAACATGAAGCTGGAGCTTATGTACACCAAGCCTGCAACCACCTTCAACCGTGAGCTGCTGGCGAAATACGAAAAGAATATTTTCTCCGTCATGGAGGAAGTCTGGGCAAGCGATGATGAGCGCATTGACCTAGTTGTTTTCCTGAATGGTCTCGCCATCATGTCCTTTGAACTGAAATGCAATGCCGCAGGTCAGTCCTATCAGGATGCCATCTATCAGTTCCGCGTTGACCGTGACCCGAAAACCCGCCTGTTCTGGTTTAAGGCAGGCTGCCTTGTGAACTTCGCTATGGATCTGGAACAGGTCTATATGACCACCAAGCTCGCAGGCAACGCCACCTTCTTCCTGCCATTCAATATGGGCAATGGCGAAGGAGTAAATGCAGGTGCAGGCAATCCCACTTTCAAAGACAAGTACAGCGTGTCCTATATGTGGGAGGATATTCTGACAAAAGATACCGTTCTCGACCTCATCAGCAAGTTCATCTTTATCGAAACCAAGGAAAGTAAGGACGAGCTGACAGGAAAAACGAAAAAGTCCGAGAATGTCATATTCCCTCGGTATCATCAGCTTGATGTGATCCGCAAGCTGCTGGGTGATGTCCGTGACAATGGTACCACGCAGAACTATCTGATTCAGCACAGCGCAGGCTCCGGCAAAACGAACTCTATCGCATGGCTGGCGCACCGCCTGACTTCTCTGCACGATGCAGACAACAAAATCATCTTTGACAATGTCGTGATCATCACTGACCGAGTTGTGGTTGATCGTCAGCTGCAGAAAGCGATTATGGGCATGGAGCATAAAGCGGGGCTTATCCGTGTTATGGATGATAAGTGCAACTCTGCCGACCTTGCCATTGCATTGAACGGCAATACGAAAATCATCGCCACCACGATTCAGAAATTCCCATATATCGTGGATAGCGTTGCAGGGCTGAAAAACAAGCGTTTTGCGGTTATTATCGATGAGGCACATTCTTCCACAGCAGGTAAGGACATGGCAGCCGTCACAAAGTCGCTTGGCGCCGGTGAACAGGAAGCAGCCGATGTGGAGGATATGATCACGGACGAGATCCGCAGAAACGGCAAGCAGGCGAATGTTTCCATGTTCGCTTTCACGGCCACGCCGAAGCCGACAACCATCCAGTTGTTCGGTCGCCTGAATACCAAAGGCCAGCGTGAGGCTTTCCATATCTACTCCATGAAGCAGGCTATCGAGGAAGGCTTTATTCTCGATGTCCTTCAAAACTATACGACTTACGACACCTTCTATCAGATCAACAAGGAAATCGAAGAAGACCCTCGGTGCAAAACTGTCGATGCCAAGCGGCAGATTGCCCGTTTTGTGGAACTGCATGAAACGAATATTGCCCAGCGGGTAGAGGTCATTGTGGAGCATTTCCGCACGACCGTTATGCCGGAACTCGGCGGCATGGCGAAGGCAATGGTTATCACGGCATCCAGACAGGGTGCGGTAAAGTACCGTCAGGCTTTTGAGGATTATACAAAGAAGAAGGGATACACGGATATTAAGGCACTGGTGGCTTTTTCCGGCAAGGTGAAGCTCCCGGACGATGATACCGAATATTCCGAGGCATCCATGAACGGTTTCCCGGAGGATCGTCTGACGAAGGAATTTGACAAGGACGAATACCAAGTACTTTTGGTTGCAAACAAGTATCAGACCGGGTTTGACCAGCCGAAACTCTGCGCTATGTATGTTCTCAAAAAGCTGAAGGGAGTATCTGCTGTTCAGACGCTTTCCCGCCTGAATCGTATTTGCCCGCCGTTCGAGAAGAAAACCTTCGTGCTGGACTTTGCAAATACATACGAAGATATCAAAGCGGCATTTGCACCGTACTATACGACTACGCTGCTCTCCACTTCCGTAACGCCGACGGCGATTTATGATCTGGAAGCTCAAATCGATGCATACACCGTGCTTGACCCGGATGATATCGAAAAAGCCAACGAGCTGCTGTATAAGAAGAATATATCTGCCAAGGACAAGCAGAAGCTGACCTTTTACTTCAAACGGTCGAAAAATATGATTGAGCAGTACGAGCCGCTCATGCAGCAGGAAATCGTATCTCAGATGCGGCATTTCATTCGATTCTACGAATTTTTGCTGCAGGTGTCTTGCTTTGAGGATACTGACCTGCATAAGAAGTACAATTTTATTACTTATCTGCTGGCATACATCAATATTAAGCATCCGGGCGGCGGCTATAATCTGGACGGCAAAATCAAGGCTACGAATTTCGTTCAGAAAAAGGTCGAGGAACATACAACGTCAAACCTTGTTGCACAGCCGGTGGTGAAATTGCCGACTGCCGAAAATTTCGGGCTTACTGAAGCAAAAGAGGAACGGCTTTCCGAGATCATTGCGGAAATCAATAGCCGTACCGGAAAAGCCTATAACAATGATGTGGCGGTTAAGGCTATGTTACAGATCAGAGACATTCTGCTGAAATCTGATAAGCTAAAAACCAGTGCACGAAACAATACCGTCAAAGACTTTGAATTTTCGTATTTTGATGATATTGACAATGCATTGATTGAAGGATTGGAACAGAATCAGGATTTCTTCTCGCTTCTGCTAAGCAATGAAGAAATCAAACGGCAAGTGCTGGGTATCTTTACAGAAGAAATATACAAGAGTTTGCGGGAAGCTTAATGTAAAATAGCGTATGAGGTAGAGTGGAGGCGAGAAACAGGGCACACAATGATGGACGATGAATTTAGAACGCTGGGATAATAATTCATTGTGGAGGAATTATGAATATTTCACCTGACGACTTTGAGAAATTTGGAATTGATAGCACTATTTTGGATGATAAAAAGGAACAGACAACTTATAAAATCAGATACGTTGTACGCTATGTCAAACAGTGGGCGATTATTGAAGCAGAACGTCCTAAAATCAACCAAATCAATTTTGTAGACTGTATGTGCAATGCAGGTGTATATAAAGATGGTGATTTCTGTACTGCACTAGAGGTCATTAAGGTTTTCAATGAATTGGCAGGAAATCCTAAATATCAGGCAAAACAATTTGTTGTCTACTTAAATGATATTGATGCAGGTCGAATCGAAAATTTCAAAAAGGTCATACTCCAAGTGATAGAACCAAACAAAAACTTACATGTCTGGACATCAAGCATGGATGTTAATGATTTTTTGGGAAAAGTTTCTGATTCTACTCATAGTCTTCATAATAGGCTCTTTGCTTTCGGGAATTGTAATTTAATTTATGTTGACCCATATAATTTTGGAACAGTTCAAATTTCAAGGTTACAAGATATTCTGAGAAATAATTATTGTGAGCTGCTGTTCAATCTATTTACTAGCGATTATGTGCGGAATATTGCTAAAGACTCAGGTCGAATTCAAAACTGTTTGGGAGGCTTTAAGCCTGCCACGAAAGACGAATTTATTGACTATGTCGTAAATGCTTTGCGGGTTGGCCCTATTCAATATACCTTTGCCTACTCATTCCACACTATGAAAAATGTTGAATTGTACCAAATTCTTTATGCAACACCGAACATTCGTGGATTAGAGGTTTTAAAGGATAGTCTCTGGGATGTTTTTGATGGCGTGGAATTTCATAGGAACCATGCGTCGAAGACGTCAGACATCGAACAAATTTCTATGTTTGATATAGAAGATCCGAAAGAACGACGACTCCGTGAGTATGCACAAGAAGCCAAGCGTATTATTTGTGAATCATTCAAGGGAAAAATGGTTGCTTATACTGTGATTGAACAAAAAATCCTTGAGGAAACAATGCTCAAAGATTCTCAGATTATAGAACCTGTACTGAATCCACTGATTTCCGAGGGGAAAATCAAAAAATGCAACAATGTACGGAAATCAAATTTTAAAAAGGATAGCTATGTGTTTATATGAGTGAAAAAAAAGAACATGAAAATATCAGGAAAAGCCTGATATACAAAACGGCTGTTGAATACGGTGATTATACGTTGAACCATGTGACAGGTTGCTCACACGGCTGTAAATATCCTTGCTATGCTTACATGATGGCTAAGCGGTTTAAAAAAGTGGAGGACTATGAGGAGTGGATTCAACCGAAACTGGTTGATAACATTTTTCCGCTTTTATCAAAGGAACTGCCTAGATACAAGGATAAAATAAAGACGTTGCATCTTTGCTTTTCGACTGATCCATATATGTTTGGACATCCAGATATTTGCGAGGCGAGCACACGAATTATTGAGAAAGCAAACGTTTTTGGGGTTCATTGTTCGGTGCTGACAAAAGGTATTTTGCCAGTAGAACTTGCAAAAATGCCGTTAAAAAATGAGTACGGCATAACAGTTGTTACGCTTGACGAGGATTTCCGAAAGGAAATGGAGCCGGGCGCAGCACCGATGGAAGATCGTATTAGCGCACTAGAAGAACTAAGCAAACGGGGATGCTATACATGGATTAGCATTGAACCTTACCCGACCCCTAATATTCATGAACAAAGTCTCGATCAACTTCTGGAACGAGTATCTTTTGCCAATCGAATTATTTTTGGAAGACTGCATTATAACAAACAGGTAACAGCGTACAAAGGCTATCAGGATTTTTATAATACAAGCGCAAAAAAAGTTATAGCGTTTTGTGAAGAACGAAAAATAGCCTATCACATTAAGAAGGGAACGCTTGTGGAATAAGCACCGATTTTGAGAAAGGAGGTCCCCACCATGACCGAACAAGCACTCCGCAAAATGATTGCTGCCGGGGAAAGCACCCGGCAGGAGTTTAAGTCGTGGGTGAAGTGCAAGGACTACCGGCAGCGCAAAGACCTTGCGGTGAAAAGTGCGGTTGCGCTGGCAAACACAAAGGGCGGCGTTCTGCTGTTTGGCGTGGAGGATGACGGCACCATTACGGGCTGCCCCAAGAGCGACCCGCAGGCACTGATGGAAGCCATCTACGATATGACCCGGCCCAGCCTGTTTACCGAAATCGAGCCGGTGGAAACCTCTGACGGTGTGGTGCTGGTGGTGTCGGTGGAGAAATCCAACTCTCATGTTGCCACCACTGGCGGCATCTATTACAGACGGCTTGGGAACGTGACAAAGCCCGACTACCCGGCAAACGATGTGTACTCCCCTGCCGATAACCCGGATTTTTCGGCAAAGATCGTGGAGGGCGCAACCGAAAGCGACATTGACCTGCTGGAAGTGTACCGCCTGAAAGAGAAGCTGCGGATTCGGGATGCAGGCTCTGCCCTGCCGGACTTGGCAGATACCACCTTTCTGGACAACCTGAACCTGATCCGCATGGACAAGGACGAAGTGCGTGTGACGGTGGCAGGGCTGCTGTTTGTGGGCAAGGCGGCGTCTATTTCACGGCTGCTGCCGCAGGCAGAGGTGATTTACCTCCATTACAGCGACGAAGCGCAGACGGAATACGACAACCGCATGGATATGC
>OGYV01001905.1_pt1 | contig 14536 bp, 10 predicted proteins | sample 1576651 | NCBI WGS metagenome assembly OGYV01 (sample SAMEA3541570, study PRJEB24748) | human gut metagenome | biome: human gut; feature: human-associated habitat; material: faeces | place: China | collected 2012
TGGTTCGTCTGCCCGGCGACGCGGAATGTAAGGTTCCCTGCTCGGACAGTCCTGCGCAAGACGGAGGCCACATTAAGTGGCCTCCTTTGCGTGCGGAACTCGCGATGAACCTTACATACCTCCGCCCGGACAGACGCCCTGTTGTTGGAGCGTGGCTTGTCTTGGGTGTATCGCCGAACATATATAAGTTGAAGGCCACGTTATGTGGCCTTCTTTGTTTGCGGAAAGTGTGTCCCGGAATTCTTGTCTGGAATGGGATGCAGTTTCCGCTTGGGACCCGATTGGGAAAGTGTGTCCCACTATTCAGCTGGATTCCGGGATGTATTTTCCGGTTGAGGCTCGTTGGGAAAATGTGTCCCGTTCCGGGCGCTAATTGTGGGATGCAGTTTCCGCTTGCGGAGTCTCCACTCAACAGAAAACCCGGGTGGCCTGTTTTTTGGCTACCCGGGTTTTTGGGTTGTCGATATGTTCGACTGGCTACTAGTGGGTCTTGCGGCGCTTGATCAGCATGATGAGGGCTATCACTACGAGCGTTGCTCCCGCTGCTGCTGCGGTGGCGACTAGGGCGAATGTTTGGTCGCCGGTGTTTGCGAGGTTCTTCGCTGTGGTCGTAGTCTTGACCTTGGTGTCGGTCTTAGCTCCGTTGTCGGACTTGGGCTTGTCCGGGTTCGTCGGGGTCTCAGGAGTCTCGGGGTCCTTTGAGCCTTCGGAATCGGTTGGGCCGGCGGTGTTTACCAGCGTATGGTCCAGGAACTTCTTGGCGCCCGCACTTGCCTGTGAGAACAGGCGGCGCATGCGGATCGGGGTGGCGTTCACCGTTGTGGGCGCCGTCTCCTCGGCCTCGATATTCACGAGCGTCGTGCCGGTGTCGAGGCCCACGTCGTTGTATCCCACGTGGCAGTAATACTGCGCACCGTCATCGTCTGCGGTCAGGTCAATCTCGAGCTTTGAGGCCGTTCCAGCCGCGAGGTTGCCATCGGCACCCACGAGCTTAAACTCTGTCTCGCCGCGGCCCTTGCGGTACCACACATAGGTCGGTGCCAGCCCTGTTTCGCTATCGTCGGCACCGAGTTGCTTCACATGGCCAATCGCCGAGAGCGTCAGGTGGCTTCCCGCCGTGCGCTCAACCGAAGAGTCGTATCCAAAATCCGACCCCTCCGCAGCATCCGCCGCAGGTCCGCTCACGGTCATCGTCATGCCATCGGGCATGGTCTTGACCGTGATGATTGCCGAGCGAATACCTGTTTCGGTCGTGGATCCATTCTTAACGGCGGCGATGGCGAATCGATACTCCGTATTGGGCTGCAGCCCATCCCACTTGAGCGAGGTCTGCGTGTTGTCGGCAATCTTCCAGCTATTGACGACCGCATCCGCCGCATTGCTCTACAGCATGCCCACGCCGTAGCTAAAGCCACTCTTGTTTGCGAGTACATCGTCCCAGCTAAACGTAACGCTGGTCGAATCGACGGCGTTTGCCGTAAAGCCCGTCACGGCCGGCGCGTCGGGCATCTCGACGTCCTTAACGTCATAGCCCACGATCCAGAACTGGTCGGTGTCCTTGGTGCCGAGCTTGTCGCCCGAGTCTGCCTCGAACTTGTCGACATCCACCGCGTTGACGCCCAGACGCCACACAAAACCGTACTTGCCCTGCGCGGCCTCGGGCAGGTTGTCGACGGTGCCGCCGTATTCGGTCGATTCACTCGAGGAGTTACCCGTAGTAAAGCCGGCGTTGGCACCAAAGCACAGGCCGCCAAACAACTCGTGCTTTGCGAGCTTCGCGCCCATGACAACGCTGCCGTTCAGCGTCAAGCCGAGCTCGAGCTCCTGCTCCTTGCCCTCCTCGACTTCGATGGTCTGCTCAATGCTCGCCCCCGACTGCGCGACGGCGCCGTTAAACCCATCGTGCGTGTAGGCGCGCGTTACGCCAGGCTTGCCCAGGCCAAAGGAATCCCCAACGGGAGTCTCGCCGTTGAGCGTCGTTTGATAGGTTCCGGGTTCTCCCGACCGGTTGGTCAAAAAGTAGCTGAGCGGTGTCATATTGTGCTGTTTGGCAATGCGGTCATAGGCCTCGACATTAACGACCGAGGTCTGCGCGCCGAGCGACACGGGCGTCGCCATCACGCCCTTGCCACCAGTTTCCTCATTTTCGATCTCATACTCGTAATAGACCATCGGAATCGTGTAGAGCACGGCCTTGTCACCCTCGCCGGCATGCGACTCATAGCTTACGCTTGCGCTGACCGTGCGCTCGCTCCGGTAGTCATAGCATCCCTCGGCGGCAAAATCGACTGAAGCATTCATCGCGACCAGGGGCGGACCGGTCTGCACCTCGACGGCAACGCCCAACTCGGCGCCAATGGTATAGCCCTGGGATGTCCCCGTGCCCTTTTCCTCTCCGTATGACGTGCCGCCCAACACCAGATAGCCGTATGCCTGCTCCAGATCCTCAACATAGGGCGCATCCTGCAGCACGGCAAGCACGCGCGGGTTGGTATAGACCTTGTAGCGGTCCTTGTACGTGATCTTGACGCTGTCGTTGTCGACATCGGGCAGCGCGAGCGAGATAAATGTGCCGTAGGTAGTGCCGCGACGGTTGCTCTCGCTAATCACCTGCTCCTCGCCGCGGCGCACCTTTCCGTTCTTGTCGAGCGAAAAATGCGAGGCGGTCATCCAATAGTAGTCATCGTTCTTGCGCAGGTCCTCGTCGCGGTGCTTGCCCACCACGGCGATAAAGCTCTCGTTATAGCGGTCCGAACCCGAGACGCTGCCCGCCTTGACGTCGCTGATCCACACCTGCTCTATACCCTTGTGGTCATGCTTGTTGCTGCTGTTGTATTGCTGACCGCTCATGCTCATGGTTCCGACCATGGACCCCAAGCCCTGAGCCCCGCTCTGTGCCGTGTTGCAGGCAAAGTCGCGGAACACATCGCCGCCCATGAGCACCTCGTCGACCGCCAGCTGCTCGGACGGGCCGTCAAGGTTGGCAGTGGCAAGGGCAATAGGCGCCAAGGTGCACGGATAGCGCTTATCCTGAGCGCTATCCTTCCATGCGCTGTTGGGCACATGCATCAGCCCATAGGAGGCGAGGAGCCCGTCTCTGCATTCCTTGCAATCGGAAAGCTTGAACTCGCCAGACTCCGAGTCAAAATACGCGTAGCGGTACAGCGCGCCGCACAGCCCCTTGCTGCCGTCAGAAGCGCCGTAATCAAAAGCGCTGCGTTGCCAGTCATAGCCCGCAAGAATAAGGCCCGTGACGGTTTCACCCGTCTTCTTTCCTTCTTCATCGTAGGCGGCAAACGTGCCGAACGTCGCATTCGCAGCGACCATGGTCTTGCCGTTCGCGGAGAGGGAGATTGCGCCCGCGTCGCCCAGAGCATCGACATGGACGAGCGCACCCTTGGATGCATCCCACGAAAACAGCTCGCAATGCGTCGACTTATCAATATTCTTCTTGCCGTAGGGTGCCGAGACCATGATGGCGAGGTCATCGCAAAAATCGCGATCGAGGTCGCCGGCCGCTAGCGAAACGACAGGAGCTGACTGAAGCTGCGTCCAGGAGTCGTTCCCGCCCTTGTTGTGCGTGGTGTAGTCCGCGGCGTTACCGGCATCGATCTTGACGACGCTTTGCTTCCAGTTGCCGCCCTCCAAGTCATACATGTCGACTACAGCCTTGCGCACGCCGTTCTCGTCGACATAGCAGCCCGCGTAGACAAAAAGCTCGTCGACGCCGTCGCCATCGACATCGCCCGCCTCGACATCAAAGACGGCGTCGTGCTCTTGCAGGTAACCGGCATCCAGGTACTTAAAACGGCCTTCGTACATCATATTAGTGTTGACCGTCACCGGCAGGTGTGTGTCGAGAGTGCGCGTGCGCCCGTTGCTAAACGAGTAGAGGACCAGCTCAACCTTTCCGGCGTATGACTTGCCGTCAATCGTCGTGGAGGAACTGTCGCCGTAGGCACGGAGCTCGGCAACGCGGCTCTTTTTGCCCGTGCTGGCGTCGCTGCAGAACTCAACACTCGTGGCGTGAATGCCCGAGAAACCGTTGTTGTCGTTGGCGAGTACTGTCGAGGACTCATTGTTGCTTAGGTACGACCAGGTGCCGCCACCGTAGTCGCTATGCTTGTAGAGATCGCTGTTCGTATCGAAGTTGTTGACGTTTTGCCAGAACTTTGCGGCGCCCCACACACTTCCATAGCCATCGGTGAGTTTGCTGCTGCCGCCAATGTCACCGCGCTCGACGTTCTCGAGCTTGTCGCGCAGAGTGTAGCGATTGCCATGGCTACCGTTAGCTGCCATATAGACCTCGCTGCGCGTGGCAAACGTCGTGGGGGTATCAGTGGAATAGGGGCCAACGGTATCGACCGGAATGTCCTCGCTCGTGCCCAGACCCAGGGCTTGATAATCCTGCTCGGTCATATCGGTGATTGCGGGCGCGTCTGCCGCCTGGGCAACCTGGGGCGTGGCCGTGAAGCAGGCGACGCTCGTGGCGATCAACGCAGCAAGCGCCGCCGTCCCAACAAGCGGGATTTTCGACAGCCTACGGATACGGGGGTGTGGAACGTACATGAGGGACCTCGCTTTATTCGAGTGGAGTGGACTCATTTTTGCAAATGATACATCCGATGCCCGATATCACGTGTCTCATTTTCGCCAACGGCGTGTCTCATTTTTGAGAATCCGAGATGCCGCGGAAATCTTATCCCAGCTCAAAGGCCATTTCTGGGATGTATTTTCCGTCGAGCGCCTCATCGGGAAACTGCATCCCATTTCAAGCGTCGATTCTGGGACGCACTTTCCCCTTAGACCTTCAACCGGAAACCGCATCCCACTTTGAGCGCAAATTCCGGGATGCATTTTCCGCTTGAGCCTCATTGGGAAACGGCGTCCCACTTTGAGGGCTGATTGTGGGATGCATTTTCCGGTTTTGCTCTCATTGGGAAAATGCATCCCGTTTCTTGACCGAATAATGGGACGCAATTTCCCGTTGGAGCGCCTTTGGGAAAGTGTGTCCCACTTCGACCGCCCAGAGTGGGATGCACTTTCCGCAAAGCACCTCAACGGGAAACTACGTCCCATTCCAAAGGCAAATTCCGGGACGCATTTTTCGAAAGCCTGCCCATCCGGAAAGCCCGTCCCACTTTGGACGCATCCGGGCACGGAACCATCGACCTATCAGGCCTCCCATCAATAAAGAGGCGTCCTCCCGGACGGCGGGGCACGAAGTTCATCGCGAGTTCCGCACGCAAAGAAGGCCACTTAATGTGGCCTTCGTCTTGCGCAGGACTGTAGAGCAGGAAACCTTATATCCGGCCCCTCCGGTCGGGGACTGCACCCGTACGACTACAGCGTCATGTTTGGATCGGCGTCGACGTCGAACGGCGAGATTTCACCTCGGTCGAATTTACGGCGAGCGACCTCCGCGATCATGGCGGCGTTATCGGTGCAGGCAGACAAGGGCGGCACCGTTACGCGGATTCCCTGACGCCCGAGTTTCTTGATCATCATCTCGCGCAGATGCGGGTTGGCCGAGACGCCGCCGCCGATGCAATACTCCTTGCACCCGGTAGCATGCAGGGCGTTTTTGGCCTTCTTGTACTGCACGTCAAAGACCGCCGCCTCAAACGAAGCCGCCAAATCGGGCAGATGAATCGTGCGCCCGGCCTTGGTCTCCTGCTCGATGTAGAGCGTCACCGCCGTCTTGAGGCCCGAAAGCGAGAAGCGGTAGTCGCCCCTGCTGTTCAGCGCGCGGGGGAAATCAATCGCCTTAGGGTTGCCCGTCTCGGCAAGCTTGGAGATGATGGGGCCTCCGGGATAGCCAAGGCCCAGTGCCTTTGCCACCTTGTCGAAGGCTTCGCCCACGGCGTCGTCAAGCGTCTCGCCAAGCACCTCGTAGTCGCCCCATGCCCTTACGTGCACGAGCATGGTGTGCCCGCCCGAAACAAGCGTAAAGATAAACGGCGGCTTGAGGTCGGGCTGCGCCAGCAGGTTGGCAAACAGGTGACCCTCCAGATGATTGACGCACACCAGCGGTTTGCCGGCAGCATACGCAAAGCCCTTGGCAAAGGCGACACCCACCACCAAGGCACCCACCAGGCCCGGACCTTGCGTCACGCCCACGGCGGCAAGCTCACTTGGCGCAATGGCTCCGCCCGTAAGGCCCAGCGACGCTGCGGCGTCCTCGAGTGCCGCGTCCACGACGCTCACGATGACCTCAACGTGCTTGCGCGAGGCAATCTCGGGTACCACGCCGCCAAAGCGGGCATGAAAATCAATCTGCGTCGACACCTGGTTGGCCAGCATCTTGCCGTCCGCATCGATAATTGCCACGGCTGTCTCGTCGCAGGAGCTCTCGATGGCAAGCACCAGGCGGCGGCGCTCGATTTCGGCACGCTCCTCAGCGGTGCGTTCGGGCGCGGGCAGCGGCCATACACGCTGTTCGGCAGCCGTCGGCTCGGGCGAGGCATTGTCGAGAGGAAGCACCAGGGGCAGCGGCGCCGTCATGACGATGGCATCCTTGCCGGCACCGTAATAGCCACGGCGACGACCCGCCTCGGTAAAGCCCAGAGCGGCATAGAGTGCAATTGCGGCCTCGTTGCCGTCCTCAACCTCAAGCGAAGCCGTGGTGCAGCCGAGCATCTGGGCGTCATAGCTCACGTGCGACAGAAGCTTGCGGGCGATGCCCTCGCGGCGATGCGCCGGATCGACGGCAACGTCCATAATCTGCACGTCCCCGTCGACGACCATACCGCCGGCAAGACCCAGCAGACGACCGTCGTCGTGCGCCACCCACCAGCTACGCGGCGCGGCAACGTCCTCGCCCAGCTCGGACAGGAACATGCCCGGCGTCCACGCCTCGTGTCCGGCGCCTTCAAAGCAGGCGGTCTCCAGCGCGCTCGCGCCCTCGGCATCCGCCGCGCCCATGGGGCGGAATTGCAGATGACGTCCGGCAAGCTCGTCGGCAACACCTGTCACCTCACTCTGCGCGCTCTCGGCAAGGCCCAGACGCTTGCGCTCGTTTTCCTCGGCGTCCGAAAGGCGCGTATAGATCGGCAAGACGCGAGCCGGATCGCCATCGCCTGCGGCGTGCGCCATCAGCAGGCCCTCGCCCGAGGGCCACCACAGGTCTCGCTCCACGCAGCGCGCCGTCTCATCCTCGCCCAGCAGTTTGCCATAACGCACGAGACCGTCACCAGTCAGCTGAACCTGATCCCAGTCCGCGGTCTGGCGCCACTCATCAAGCGCCATGGCGGCCTTGACCACGCGCTCGCGCTCAAACAGACGCTCGGGACCCTCGTCCCCCAGCACATACAGCGCCGGGTACACCTCGCCGCGCATGGCGTCGGCAAGAACACCAAGCTTGCCGCGTACGCCGGCCTTCCATGCCGTCCAGGCGCAAGCGTCAAGTGTCGACACGCCGAGCAACGGCACGTTGGCACCGCGTGCTAGACCCTTTGCGGTGGAGATGCCGATACGCACGCCCGTAAACGAACCCGGGCCGCGGCCGACGACGTAACTGCCCACGTCGGCACGGTCCATGCCAGCCTGAGCAAGCACGCTGTCGACGGTATTCACGAGCTCCACATTGGCATGGCGACGGCACATATGGTCGCCACTCACCTGCTTCGTCTCGCCCGTCTGCCCATCAATCCAGCTTGCCGCGCAGGCAAGCATATCGGTCGAAGTATCGAGCGCCACCACCAGCGCGTAATCGTTATGCAAGCTCATCTTGTACAGCCCTATCAATCAAATCGGAAAGCTCCGCTGCGCGCTCACCGTGCGCCTCGAGCGTTATCGTTCGCACGTCGCTGTCGTCCTCATCGCGCTTAAGCGTCACCGAAAGATACTCATCCGTCAGCTCATCCTGAAACTGCTCTCCCCATTCCAGCAGGCAAACACCCTCATAGCCCAGCACGTCAAAAATGCCCGTATCCTCAAGCTCGTAGGCATGCTCCAGGCGGTACAGATCAAAATGGAACAGCGGAATACGCCCTTGGTCATGAACGGCCATGAGTGCGAACGTAGGGCTCGTGACCATATGCTCATCGCCCAGAGCGCGCGAAACGCCCTTGGTAAAGTGGGTTTTGCCCACCCCGAGGCCGCCGGTCAAAATCAGCACATCGCCATCTTCTAGACACGGTGCGACCAGCTCGCCAAAATGCTCCGTATCGGCAGTACGAGCCGTTCTATAGGTACCTACCCCCAGGCGCTCCAGGGACATATATGCTCCTTATTATTCCGAGGCACCCTCTGGCGCGGGGTGCCGCTCCAGATAGTCGCCCAGCATCTTAAAGTCTTCCTCCAGCAACTCCTGCCACGCCGGATTGCGCAGCGCCGCCGCAGGATGAAACGTCGGCATCACCACAAAGTGGCCCATCTGATGGAACCTGCCGCGCAGCTTGGTAATGCCGATCTCGGTCTTGAGCACAAAGTGCGTTGCGGGGTTACCGAGCGTCACGATGATATCGGGCCAGATGCTTCGAATCTGCTCGCGCAAAAACGGTGAGCAAGCCAGCACTTCCTCGGGACGCGGATTGCGGTTTCCCGGCGGGCGACACTTAAGCACGTTGGCGATATAGACGTCCTCGCGCTTAAGACCTGCCAGGGACAAAATGCCGTTGAGGTCTTCACCCGCCGCCCCCACAAAGGGTTCGCCCTGCAAATCCTCGTTGCGACCCGGTGCTTCACCAATAAACATGACGCGAGCGTGGGGGTTTCCCACGCCAAACACGATGCTATGGCGCGACTGATAGAGCTGGCAGAGATGGCAGTCGCCTAAAACAGCCTCAATCTCCTCGAGTGCGACCTCACGTGGCGCCTGATGGGTATGGCCGGGGATGTGCATGACGCCCATAGCGGCTCCTACACGTAGACCTTGTCGAGACGCATGCCAAAGCCGCAGGCGACCTCGTAGTTAATCGTTCCGCGCAGTCGGGCCATCTCGTCCATAGTGATCTCGGCATCGCCATCGCGGCCGACAATAATCATCTCGTCACCATACTCGGCCTCGGGAATCTCATGTGCCGGGTTGGACTGAATGGCGACCATAACCTGATCCATGCAGATATTGCCAACCTGACGCACGCGCTCGCCGCGATACAGCACATCCATACGATTGGAAAGCGTACGCGATAGGCCGTCGGCATAACCGATCGGCAGCGTGCAGATCTGAACGCGCGTACGCGGTACGCGGTAGGTAAAGCCGTAGCCCACGCCCTCACCCATCGCAGGATGTGCCACGCGCGTCACGCGCGCATGGACACTCATGACGGGATCAAGCTGCATCACGCGGCCACTCAGCTCGCACGGCTGCATGCCATACAAGCCAACGCCGGCGCGAATCATATCAAAATGCATCGAGGGGTCGAGCATCGAGGACGGCGTGTTGGCGCAGTGCACGGTACCGCACTCAAAACCCGCATCCTTAATGGCCTGAACGGCCTCGGTAAAGCGCTGACACTGCAGCTTGTAGTCCCAGCCCGAAGGTTCATCGGCCGTGGCGAAGTGCGTAAATACGCCATCGCACTGAATGCCGCGATGGAAATCAATACCACGGACAAAGTCGAGCACCTGCGTGTAATGTACGCCGATGCGGTTCATGCCCGTCTCGATGGCGAGATGATACTTACCCACCTTGCCCGCCGCGACGGCACATTCGCCATACGCAAGAGCAAAGTCGGACGTATAGACCGAGGGCATGATATCGAACTCGAGCAACGTCGGAATAGCCTCGATAGGCGGCTCGCTTAGGATGAGGATGGGTTTCGTAATCCCGCCCTGTCGGAGCTCAACACCCTCGTTAACCGTCGCCACGGCAAACATGTCGGCACCGGCCGAATACATAATCTTGGCGCACTCAACAGCTCCATGACCATAAGCGTCGGCTTTAACCACGCAGCACAGGCGCTGACGCGGATTCAGCAAATTCTTATAGGCCCTCGTGTTGCGGCGAAGCGCCCCGCGGTCGATCTCGACCCAGGACCAACGCGTCAAATCGGCTTTATTCATAATTAGTCATCCGACCCTTCGTCCGTGATTCCCAGATCATCGAGCGCATCCTTTGCCGCCAACTCCATGGCGGGACCGATCAAGTCGATAAGATCGGTCGCGATAACGCTCTTCTCGCCAAACTCCGTCGCCGCGGCAAAACCGGCATAGCTATGAAGCGCGACGGCATACGAGTACAGCAGCTCCCAGCGGTCCATCTCATCGCGCATGGTGGCTAGCGTGCCGGCCAGAATACCCGCAAGGACGTCACCCGAGCCAGCGGTCGCCAACGACGCCGGGCCAGAGAGCGGCAGCAGCACGCGCTCAACACCGCAAATGGCCGTCGTCGGGCCCTTAGCGATAACAACGAGGTTATCGGAACCGGCGGCCCAGACAACCTTTTGCGCGGCGGCAATCGCGGTTCCAAGGTCATTGACCTCATCACCGGCGACGAGACGCGAAAGCTCACGATAATGCGGCGTCATAACGAGCGGCTGCTCACGACGATACATCTCGGGATTACTGTCGATGCCATCGATTGCAATCTTGGCAAGGCAGTTGAGAGCATCGGCATCCAAGATAAGCGGTACGTCGAGCTCAAGCAGACCCGAAACCACCTGCATGGCACCGGCAGATGTCGTCATGCCGGGACCACACAGCACGCAGCTATATTTCTTGGCAATCTCACATACCGTCATGCGCGCAGCGGCACCAAAAGAACCGCGGGAATCAGATGGAATAGCAAAGACCGGAATCGAGGGGAGCGCCATGCGGATAAGGTTGGCACACGCATCCGGCGTCGCGACCGCCACATAGCCGGCACCTGCGCGGGCGGCGGACTTAGCAGCCATAATGGCGGCACCAGGATACTGCGCCGATCCGGCAACAATGAGCACCGAGCCGCGCGAGTACTTATCGATATTCGTGGGCAGCGGAGCAAAGTAGTCCACAAGGTCGCCGGGTTCCACGATCTCGGCAGCATGGTCGACATCGTCAATGACCTCATCAAGGCGGTCGTACAAACCACCGCAGACCAGATCGCCTGCATATTCGGGACCGTCAGCGCTGTATAGGCCAATCTTAGGAGCAATCATCGTCACCGTACGCTCGGCACGAATGCAGTCATCATCAACCACACCCGTCTCGGCATTCAGACCCGAGGGAACATCGATGGAGACAACGCAATCGGCATTTTCATTGACCGTGGGGATCCAGATTGAAAACGGCGCACGAAGATCACCGTGAAAACCAGTACCAAAAATGGCATCGACTACAACATCAGCCTTATCGATCAGCACCTCCAACTCATCACGAGAGGGGCCGACACACACGTGCACGTCGCGACCAGCAGTGCGGCGGGCAACATGACGAGCGAGAGCGGCAGGGATCTCATCCGGCTCAACCGGAGATACGATATCAACATCAACGCCCTTATGCGTCAGAATGTCAGCGGCAACCCAGCCGTCTCCGCCATTGTTGCCAAAACCGACCAATACAAGAACGCGATCGGGGTTGAGCTTTAAAATCTCGTTGGCAGCAAATTCGCCCGCCAACTCCATGAGTTCGGCCTTCGAGGTGCCCTCACGCTCGATAATATCTTCGAGGCGAACGACTTCCTCGGTACTCAAAACCGGTTTCATCTATGCTCCTAGCGCATCTTGCGGATCATCATCCAGATGTTCCGACAAAGCAGATTGTTGCAGCTGTTCGAGCTCGTCTAAGACAGAACGAGCCTCTTTAAATGTCTGAGCAACGCGCTCCTTCGTGCTCACCTTTTCTTCCTTGGGTTTAGGTCGAGCATCCTCGGTGATCGCAATGGCATTAGCAACAGCCAAGTCACCCGTCAGAGTAATAGAAAGAGCGACCTCGACAACGCCCAATTCCTGGGCGATTTCGAGAGCACGGCCCGAAAGCAGCGCTTTTGGCTTGCCGAGCTTATCGCGCGTTACGGAAACGTCTTTACGGCCAACGCCCTGGCTAAAACCCGTACCAAGCGCCTTAAGTACCGCCTCGCGAGAAGCAAAACGGCTGGCATAATGCGCGGCAGGACGAGACGAGGCATCGCAATACGCGCGCTCTTCATCGGTAAACACGCGCCGGGCAAACGCGGGTGTCTTCTCAAGGATTGATTTCATTCGGGAAATCTCGACGATATCAACGCCGATTCCGGCTTCGGCCATAATCACCTCCATGCTGCACAGACTATGACATTGTAGCCCGTTCGCAGAAGATGCGACAAACGAGGGCCAAAAACACAGCGAGAGTGGAGTGATGGCCCTATAAACGCAAAAAAAGGGGAAGGCCGCGAGGCCTCCCCCTTCTACATTCCCAATGGCGGCTCGGTGCCGTCCACCGGTCAGCGGCGCCCTGGCCTCCCACGGGCTGACCCCGCAGTACTCTCGGCGCGATGGGGCTTAGCTTCCGGGTTCGGAACGGGACCGGGCGTGCCCCCCATGCTCTGGCCGCTGACCGGTGGGCGGCGCCCACCGTTCTCGGTGTCCGGGTGTCCCTCTCACGTGCCCTGGGGGCCGCATGGCGTATAGGAAAGATGACTCGGGGGCATCCTCGTGCCCGGACCGCGCATGGGCGCTGGGTCCCGCGGGCCGCGAGGTGCGGTTCCGGAAGAGCTCGGGCGATTAGTGCGGCTCGGCTGAGGACGTCGCCGTCCTTGCACCTGCCGTCTATCGACCAGGTAGTCTACCTGGGCCCTTACCGGAAGGAGAACTAATCCCTGGAACGGCTTCCCGCTTAGATGCCTTCAGCGGTTATCCGCGCCGCACGCGGCTACCCGGCCGTGCCGTTGGTCGACAACCGGTTCACCGGAGGTGCGTCCACCCCGGTCCTCTCGTACTGGGGGCAGCCTCCATCGATTCTCCTGCGCCCACGGAGGATAGGGACCGAACTGTCTCACGACGTTCTGAACCCAGCTCGCGTACCGCTTTAAACGGCGAACAGCCGTACCCTTGGGACCTGCTCCAGCCCCAGGATGCGATGAGCCGACATCGAGGTGCCAAACCTTGCCGTCGATGTGGACTCTTGGGCAAGATCAGCCTGTTATCCCCGGAGTACCTTTTATCCGTTGAGCGACGGCCCACCCACTCGGGGCCGCCGGATCACTAGAGCCTGCTTTCGCACCTGCTCGGCTTGTGGGCCTCGCAGTCAAGCCCGCTTGTACTCTTGCATTCAAAAGGACGGTTGCCGACCGTCCCGAGCGGACCTTCGCGCGCCTCCGTTACCCTTTAGGAGGCGACCGCCCCAGTCAAACTGCCCGCCTGGCACGGTCCCCGAGCCGGTTGACGGCCTCGGGTTAGGACGCCGGTCGCGCGAGGGCAGTATTCCAAGGGCGGCTCCCCGGGGGCTGGCGCCTCCGGATCGATGCCTCCTGCCTATCCTCTACACGCGGGACCAGCGGCCAATGCCAAGCTGCAGTGAAGGTTCACGGGGTCTTTCCGTCCTTCCGCGGGTAAGTCGCATCTTCACGACCAGTGCAATTTCACCGGGTCCATGGTCGAGACAGCGCCCAAGTCGTTGCGCCTTTCGTGCAGGTCGGAACTTACCCGACAAGGAATTTCGCTACCTTAGGACCGTTATAGTTACGGCCGCCGTTTACCGGGGCTTGGCTTCGGGGCCTCGCCTTAACGGCTAACCCCTCCGCGTGACCTTCCGGCACCGGGCAGGCGTCAGACCCTATACGTCGCCTTGCGGCTTCTGCAGAGTCCTGTGTTTTTGGTAAACAGTCGCTTGGGCCTCTCCACTGCGGCCCGCCTCCGCTCCCGGAGCAAGTCCGTTCACGTACGCGCGGGCACCCCTTCTCCCGAAGTTACGGGGCCATTGTGCCGAGTTCCTTGACCATGGTTGACCCGATCGCCTCGGTATGTTCTACCCACCCACCTGTGTCGGTTTGCGGTACGGGCGCGCACGCGCCTGCCTAGGGGTTTTTCTAGGGACCTCGGGCTCACTCGCTTCGCTCAGTCGCTTCGTCCGGAGCCTCGCCCTTCTGCGGACCGGATTTCCCTGGTCCGCGGGCCGCGCTCCATCACGGGGACGTCCAGAACCCCGCCGAGCCACCCCCATCCGTCGCCCCGTCGGTCGTAGCGCCGCGTGCGCGGTGCAGGAATGTCTGCCTGCTGCGCGTCGGCTACGCCTCCCGGCCTCGCCTTAGCCCCCGACTGACCCTGGGAGGATTAGCCTTGCCCAGGAAACCTCGGGTTCACGGCGGACGAGTTACTCTCTCGTCTCTCGCTACTCATGCCAGCATTCTCACTCCCATGCGCTCCACCGTCGGTCGCCCTCCGGCTTCTCCGCCCATGGGAAGCTCCCCTACCGATTCTAATGAATAAAATCCCGCCGCTTCGGTGTCCAGCTTAGCCCCGTGTATTGTCGGCGCATGTCCACTCGACCAGTGAGCTGTTACGCACTCTTTGAATGGATGGCTGCTTCTAAGCCAACATCCTGGTTGTCTGGGCGGACGCACATCCTTTGCCACTCGGCTGGAACTTGGGGACCTTAGCGGGCGGTCCGGGCTGTTTCCCTCTCGAGCACACAGCTT
>OGYV01001909.1_pt1 | contig 14505 bp, 13 predicted proteins | sample 1576651 | NCBI WGS metagenome assembly OGYV01 (sample SAMEA3541570, study PRJEB24748) | human gut metagenome | biome: human gut; feature: human-associated habitat; material: faeces | place: China | collected 2012
GAAAACAGGAGGAGATTAAGATGAGAAAATCAAAATTTTTATCAGTATTAACAGCAACAACTTTGGCATTAACATTAGCAGTTCCAACAGTAATGCCATTAGAATTAACAACAGGAGTAGTAAAGGCAGTGGAAGTTACAACTACAGCACCTAGTCAGAAAATTGAAGGGCGTTGTGGTGACAATGCCATTTATAGCTACGATAAAGCAACTCGAACATTAACGATTAGTGGAACAGGTGCTATGTGGAATGGCACTAATTATTCGTATTTAGGCACTGTTGACAAAATTGTAATAGGAAATGGAATTACAGTAATTGGTGAAGACGCTTTTGCAAAATTCAATGGCGTTGGCAGCGTTGAAATATCAGATACAGTAACAACAATTAAGGGTAACGCATTTAACGATTTAAAATCAATTACAATTCCAAAAACAGTTAGAACAGTTGAGACAGATGCTTTTTATGGTGTAGGAAAAGTTGTAGTAGAAGGAGATATGAATAATTTCCAGTATGGGGCATTAGGTTATGGAGTACAGGAAGTTCAGTTAAAAGGAAGTGCCGAAACATTAGGTCTTGCATTAGCAGAAGTACAGGACAGAGATTATTTATCAGTTACAATTACTAAGGATAATAACAGATGCAGAATCGCAAATGGGTGTTTAGTATCATCTGACGGTAAAACAGTTTACTACCACATTTCAGATAGCAACAAAGTGACAATTCCTGATACTGCAGTAACAATTAAATCAGCAGCTTTTTATAATCAGGGAATTGAAGAAGTAAAATTAGGCAAGAATGTAAAAACTATTGAACCATATGCATTTGCAGAAAACCCAGTATCAAAATTAACTACAAACTCAAAGTTAAAGAAGATTGGCAGATGCGCATTTATGGGAACAGATTTAAAGAAAGTTACATTAAAGAGCAGTGTAGCAATGAGTCCAAAGGCATTTAACCAGAAAGTAATATTGACTTCTACAAAGTCATTAAAGAGTGCAAAAACAGTAATGACAAGTGCAACTTTCAAAAAGAATAAAATTAATGCTAAGTTTGCAAAATTAACAGGTGCCAAGGGCTATCAGGTTCAGATTAAGAAAGGTGGCAAGACATATAAGTATTTTACAACAAAAACAAGCATTAAGGTTAAAGCCCCTAAGGTGTTCAAGAAAAAATACAACGTTAGCTTCAGCTATGATATAGATAACTATACATCAAAGATTGAAGGAAAGCCTGCTTATATTTCAGTAAGACCATACAAGATTGTAAAGAAAAATAAAAAGTCTTATGGTAAGTGGAGCGAAAAGATTGTTTTAACAAAATAAAATAATAAAATAATGCAAAGCCCTTGGAAATTATGTAAAATTAATTTCTGAGGGCTAATAGAGATTAAAAGTGAATTATGTCACAAGTTTTATTACAAATATTATGAAAAACGTTGGAGGAATAAATGAAAAATACAATAAAAAAATTATGGCAATAGTTATGACTTTGATATTAATAAACACGATTGGGTTCAATGTATTAGCTACAGAGTCAAACAAAGATTTATATAGTGTAGATGAGAATGAAGACGAAATATGTGCCTACTTTAAATCCAGCATCATCTGCTGACAAAAAAGAAGCAAAAACTATAAAAAAGAAAATAGGAGACACAGAATTATACATATATAAACCACTAAAATATGTTTCAGGAGCAGATGGTAAACCTGAAAAAAATGATAAAGACGATGTGAAAGGATTATCAAGCAAAGGAAAAGGTGCGGTTAATACATATGAGAATAATAGATCGATTATTTGTAGATTAGAAAGCGGGAAAAAGAAGTATTTGTTTACAGGTGACGTATATGCATGTGTACCATATAGAATTCTAAAGTTTAACGGATATAATATAGAAACTATAAAGAAAGAAATATATGATAAGTGGAAACAAAGTAATTATACGAAAATGAAACAAAGTGATTTTGTAGGTGTTAAGCCATTAACTGCAGATGTTGTTAAAATACAACATCATGGATTTTTAGATACGTGTAGCGAAAGTGTAAAAGATATATATAGCTACTTATACAGAGCCGCAAGTTATTATATAATAAATAGCAAACCATTAAGTAAATTTATAAATGGAGCTAAAGTTAGAAATGAATTTTTATTGTCAAAAGATTACCCATGGAATATGAATAAGACTAATCCGTTACAAGTAACAGGAAACACCACATTGATAGATACAGATAAATATTAAAAGGAGAAAGAATATGAAGCTATTAAAGAAAAATTTATTAATAATATTTGCTATTGCATTAGCACTACAACCGTTATATGTAGGTGCAAATGAAACAGAGAAAAGTAGATACGTTAATTGGCAAGACGTTAAAGAATGGAAACATTACGATTGTGTTTTTATAAATAAGGAATATTCGGATGGCGTAAGAAAATTTGAGGATATAGACACAAATTCTTTTATAGTTGATGAAAATAATCCCAAATATAAGAGTGTAGATGGGTGTGTTGTATCAAAAGATGGCAAGGAATTATGTTTGGTGCCTAAAGGAAAACTTGAAAGTAAAGAATGTGAAATTCCTAATGGTATAGAAAAAATATCAAAAGAATTTTTTGAAAATAAAAATGTAAAAAAGATTATATTGCCGGCTAGTGTAAAGAAAATTGAGAAAAAGGCATTTATGGGATGCCAGTCCCTTATGGAAATAGATATGAACGGGGTAGAGACCATTGATGAACTTGCCTTTGCATTTTGTGGAAATCTGAAAAAGGTACAAATGAAAAAAGTTAAAAAGATTGGAAAAGAAGCTTTTACTTATTGTGAGAATCTAAAAAAGGTAAAATTGCCAAAGCAAATAAAAGTAGGCAAAAGTGCATTTTCTCAATTTACAACAATTGAGTATGGCATAAAATTTAAAAAGATAACACCATATTTGTTTTATTTTGCTGAGTGGAATGACGTTTCAGGCGCAGATGGCTACCAGTACAAAATCACATTATATAGCAAAAGGAATAAGAAAATAAAGAAAACCGTAACCGCTTTTACAACAAAAGGTTACATAAAAAGTTATGGCAAAACAGAAAGAACTTTAGGAAAATATGCAAAACAACATAAAAAGGAATACAAATACTTCCGCACAAAAATGAAAATCAGAGCATACAAAAAGCAGGGCAAGAAGAAAATTTATACAAAGTGGAGCAAGGAAATTAAACAGATGTAGTAGGGCAAAATGACCTATGAAAATATGAGTCAAATCAAAAAGATTCAAAGAAAAAGAGCTCAAAGCAGAAATTTGATTGGAGGAAAGATATGAAGAAGTTTTTTAAGAAAATAGTAATGTATGCTACCATTGGTGTTATTGGATTGACGGTTACACATATGGAACAAAATTACACAATGGGAAGCTATGAAGTTATAAAAGGTGTAACAAACATAAAGGATATAGTTGACACCAGTAATACATACGAGCAGATATACATAGATGACGACTATGAAGGAAAAGTTGTGAAGTGCACCGAAAAGTATATTGTGTCAGAAAAGAATCCTAAGTATAAAGCAGTTGACGGAATTTTATATTCAAAAGATGGCAAGGTTTTGTACTGCTATCCGGGAGGCAGAAAGGATAAAACATACAAGACAATGGATGACGTAACGACTTTATATGAAAAAAGTTTTTCGGCTGCAAAAACGCTAGAAAGCATTGATTTAAACAATGTAACCACTGTAGAAGATGAGGTATTTTACGGTTGTGGAAATATAAAAAAAGTAAGCGCCGGAAAGGTTAAGAGTATAGGAAAAGAAGCTTTTAGAGACTGTAAAATTAAAAACATTACTTTTTCTAATAATGTGAATATGCAACAGGCGTTACCATCTAAGACAGTAATAAATTATGGTAACGATTTTTCGAAAATAAAACCATGTATGAACGCTTCAGATTATTGGTATAAAATAAAATCGGCCAAAGGTTACGAATTCAAAACAGTGGTGCAAAACCCTTTTAAATTAAGAGAACAGATAGCATTTAAAGGTAAGGTTAAAGGAATTACTTATACCAAAAAATATATAAAAAAGCATGATAAAATCGTAAAGAAGTTTTTATATAATTTTAGTAGTGACAAATTTAACAGCAAGAGTATTTTCACTTCGGAAGTGTTTCTAAATGAGAAAACAAAGGTTAGAGCATTTAAGTATAGAAACAAGAAAAAGATTTATACAAAATGGAGTAATTATTTAGACGCAAGATCCGTTTACGGAAGCAATTTTAACTAAGCTTGAAGTTCTATGGTTGATAAGTAAATTTAGTTATTTTATAATGATTACAGACCAAAAAGATATTACTTCGCCCGTACTTACTTTTAAAATATTTATACTCAAAATTTGAAAAGGAAATAATCATGAGCAACAATTTATCAATCAAAGATATTGCCAGAATGGCAGGGGTATCTATTGCAACTGTATCAAGAGTAATTAACAAAAACGGAAAAGTGGCAAAAGATACTGAAAAGAAAATATTGAAGGTTATGGAAGAAAACAATTATGTTCCTAACCTTTTGGCAAAGGGCTTTAGAACCAGAAAATCTACAGTAATAGGGATTGTTGTTCCTGATATTGCTAATGAATTTTTTAGCAGAATTGCGCAGAAAGTGCAGATGCTTTTTTTTGAGAAAGGTTACGCAACTATTATTTGCAATACTAATGAGGATTACAAATTAGAAAACCAGTGTTTGGACATGCTACAGGCACAGCAGGTAGGCGGGATAATTCACATTGTGTCTTCTACAAGAAAAAGGGAAAAGGCTGTTCCCATGCCTACTGTTTACATTGATAGAGAACCAATGTATATAAAAAATGATGATGTTGTGGTTGTTGAAAGCGATAATGTGTCAGGTGGATATCAGGCTACTAAAGATAAGCAAAATAGGCCGATAGATTATCCCAGTATCAGGCTACTAAAGAAATGCTTGAAAAAGGTTGTAAAAATATACTTTGCTTAAGTCCTGAGCATAACGTATCTACTCACAAGAAACGTTATTTAGGTTATCTAAAGGCAATTGAAGAAGCAGGACTTGAGTCACATTTGGTTTATGCCGGTTCTATATCCATGGAAGATGGTTATGAACAAACCAAGAAATATTTTAAAGAAAATCCTACCATAGATGGAGTGTTTGCAACAACTGACATAATAGCTATAGGAGCAATGAAAGCATTAAAAGAATTAAATATAAAAGTGCCACAGGAAGTTAAAGTGTTCGGATATGATGACAGTGAAGTCGCTCTTATATCAACCAAAACAATTTCAACAGTGCGCCAGCCTGTTGATGAAATGGTAGAAATGGCAGTAAACAATTTAGAAAAATTAATTGATGAAAAAGAAATATTAGATAAAAAAATAGTATTACCGGTGGAGATCATTAAAAGAGAAACAACAGAGGCAAAGTAAAGCTAAACATTAAAAACAAAATGTAATCACTAAATCACAAAAACAATGGTGAAAAACTTATAAAATTTATCGTTGACAGAAAATATATTACAGTATAAACTGAAAGAAAATAAAGGAACTGCAAAAGTAGTTTCTTTTAATTGCACATTGATGTAAACGTTTACATCAAAAAACGGAGATTAAATTACAAAAATGAAAGGAAGGTATTACAATGGAAAAATTATTATGCCCATCAATGATGTGTGCTAACTATGGTAACTTAGAAAAAGAGGTTCAGGATTTAATTGATGCAGGAGTGGATATTTTCCACATTGATATTATGGATGGCCAGTTTGTTCCAAACTTTGGAATGGGGTTACAGGACGTGGAATTTATCCGTAAGAAATCAACAATTCCTGTTGACGCTCATCTTATGATTGAGAATCCGGGTAACTATGTAGAAAAATTCGCAAAGCTTGGAATTGATATTATTTATATTCACCCTGAAGCAGATGTTCATCCAACAAGAACACTTCAGACAATTAAAGATGCAGGTGCTAAGCCGGGTATTGCGATTAATCCGGGAACTGCTGTAGAAACAATTAAACCTTTATTACCATTTGTAGATTATGTAATGGTAATGAGTGTTAATCCGGGATTCGCCGGTCAGAAGTATATTCATGCGGTAGATGAGACGATAGAGCAGCTAGTAGAAATGAAAGAAAAGTATGGATACGAAGTTATGCTTGATGGGGCATGTTCTTCTGAGAGAGTTGAGACTTTATCAAAGATTGGAGTAAAAGGATTTATTCTTGGCACATCTTCATTGTTTGGAAAGGATAAATCATATAAAGAGTTAATTAAAGAATTAAGAGCTTTGTAATAAAGGAGATATTCATGGGAAAGAATTGTGTTATAGGAATAGATATAGGCGGAACAAATATTAGAATCGGTCATACAGACGAAGCAGGCGAACTTGCTGATTTTGAGAGAATCTCCAGCAAGGAGACTTTCAAGGATGGAAATATTTCTGAAAGTCTGGCAGAAGTGTTGGAAGATTACATAAACAGAAATTGTGCAGGATTTAATGTTTTGCATATTGCTATTGGTATACCGGCAGCGCTTAGTGCTGATAGAAAAGAAATTCTTCAGGTACCTAATATTAAGGGCATGGACCATTTGTTTCTTGGAGAAGAATTAGAAAAAAAACTAAGAATAAAGGTGACATTGGATAGAGATGTAAACATGCTCTATTATTGGGACAAATTCGACAAGAAGTTAGATAATCAGGGAATAGGTGTTGGAATTTATATTGGCACAGGTGTTGGAAATGCCATATTTATTAATGGTGAACCTCTTGTAGGGAGAGACGGCGTAGCAGGAGAACTGGGTCACATTCCTATGATTGGTGGTCATGACAGATGTGGTTGTGGAAATATTGGATGCTCAGAATGCTATGCCTCAGGATGGAAATTAGTAGAACTTAAAAACGAGTATTTTCCTGAAATAGACATGAACGATTTATTTGTTAAGAAAAGCAATGATATTATTTTAAAGGAGTTCGTTGACAATGTTGCATGTGTTGCGGCAGCAGAAATCAATATATTAAATACTCATTCTGTAATTTTTGGTGGAGGGGTAATTAATATGAAAGGATTCCCAAAGGACTATTTAGAGGAGAGACTTTACGTTCACATGAGAAAACCATATCCTGCGGAAACTTTGAAGGTACAGTATTCTGAAGATAAAGTGGACAATGGTGTAAAGGGTGCTATTATATATGCCAAGAAATTAGTAGAAATTTAATACTGATGTAAAATAGTAAAAAAGTGTCGTTTTCATTCACAATGATTTCATGTATTTGAAATAAAGTGAAAGAAAATGACACTTTTTTATTCTGCCACAATAAGAAAACAGATGATTTAACGAAAAATGTAACGTTTTTATTGAGGATAAATGTACAAAATGCACAAAAGTACGTTTCCAAAACTGTGAAAAACGTGAAAAATAATGAAAAGTATTGACAGAAAATGAAAAGAATTATACAATTATGACAACAGATGAAAACATTTGAAATAAAATGAAAATAAATGCAAACAAAAACACAGAAAGGAAGGTATTATGAACTACGCAGGAAGATTTAACTCGTTTATATTAAAAGGTCAAAATGTCTTTGATGCAATTAAGGCATACCACGAAATGGATGGAATTACACATTTAGAATTTAACTATCCAGAACATTTCGCAGGATATGATTTAGAAGAAATAAAGAAAGCAATTGGAGACTTGAAGGTAAATGGTCTTGCAGTTAGATGGAGAAATTATTTTACAAATGGTGACTTCACTAATCCAGATGAAGAATTAAGAACAAAGGCAATTCAATATTGCAAAGAAGCCGCTGATATTTGTAGAGAGCTTGGCGGAACATATATCACCCTTTGGATGGAAAATGATGGTTTTGATTATGCATTCCAACTTGATTACGAGGAAGCGTGGAATCAGTTAATAGATGCTTTTAGAGAAGTTGCTGATTATGCACCTGATTTAAAGATAAGCATTGAATACAAACCATTTGAACCAAGAAACTTTTCAATGATAGATAGTACAGGAATGACTCTCCTCCTTATAAAGGAAATTGACAGACCGAATGTTGGATGTACATTAGATTTTTGCCATATGCTGATGAAGAGAGACAGCCCGGCATACGGTCTGGCAATAGCCGCAAGTATGGGTAAGCTATACGGATTACATATGAATGACGGATATTCACAAATGGATAGCGGAATGATTTTTGGATCAGTAAATATTGCACATGCGGCAGAGTTCATTTACTACTTAAAGAAATATAATTATCAGGGAGTTGTGTTCTTTGACACATTCCCAATTAGAGAAAATGCCAAAGAAGAAACTCAGGCAAACATTGATTCTTTCGAAAAGATTTCAAAAATAATTGATGAAATCGGAATGGACAGAATCGCAGAAGTTGTATCTAAACGTGACGGTGTAGAGGCCCATCGCCTTGTACTGGACATGTTAAAATAAGAAAATTTTATAAAAGAAAAAGGAGAAAATGCAAATGAGAAAGAAAATTTTAGCAGTAGCATTAGCAGCAACAATGGTGTTCGGATTAGTTGGCTGTGGTAGCTCATCACAGAGTTCAAATAACTCAACAAAGGCGAACAATGAAACACAGGCAACAGAGGACTTCAACCCAGATAAGATTGAAGACAGCAAGACAATCGAAGATATCCGTAAGGACAACGGAGAAGAAGTTAAGGTTGCAAGTGACTTAAAGTTAGGTGCCATCGCAAAATCATTCTCAAATGAATTTTGGCGTAACTTTAAGAATGGTTATGAACAGTCAGCAAAGGTTATTAAGAAAGCTGGAGTTGATATAACAGTAAAAGTAGATGGAACAACAGATGAAGGTGATGAAATCGGACAGCAGACAATGACAGATAACCTTGTAAACCAGGGATACAGTGCATTAATGTTAAGCCCAATCTCAGATTCAAACTTAACATCATCAGTAGATAATGCTAAGAACAGAAAAATCCCTACAGTAAACGTAAACGATGGATTAATTTCAGCAGCAGATTACTTTGTAGGACCTGATGCATACCAGAATGGTGAATTAGCAGCAGAATGGGTATCAAAGAAACTTGGTGACAAGGGTGATGTTGCTATCGTTGTAGGTATGGCAAAAGCTTTCGCAGCTCGTGAAAGAACAGCAGGATTCAAGGGTTGGATTAAAGACAACAAGTCAGGACTTAATGTAGTAGCAGAACAGAACGCTGACTGGGATCGTCAGAAAGCTAAAGAATTAGCAAGCACATGGATTCAGCAGAAACCTGACTTAAAGGCAATCTTCTGTAACAATGATGATATGGCTTTAGGTGTAGTTGAAGCTGTAGAAGAAGCTAAGGCTGACATTTTAGTAGTAGGTGTTGATGGTATTGGTGAAGCTTATGATTCAATCAAAGCCGGAAAGCTTGATGCAACAGTAGATTCATTTGGATACTATATGTCACAGGTTGCTACAGAAGTAACATTAAGAATTTTAGATGGACAGGATATCCCAAGAGTAGTACATACTCCACAGGCACTTATTGATTCATCAAATGTAAACGAAGATGCAGCTCAGATCATTGGATGGAAAGATCCAACATATGTTGCAAAATAAATAGAAACTTAAATTTTAAATAAAGGTAATTTATACAATGGGAGAAGGCACTGCTTTCTCCCATCTATAAAAAAGGAGGAACTATTATGGCGAAGGCTGTTGAATTTGTTAATATTAACAAACGCTTTCCAGGAGTACACGTCCTTAAAGATATATCTTTTTCTGTAGAGGAAGGAGAAGTTCACGCATTATTAGGTGAAAATGGTGCAGGAAAATCCACACTATTAAATATATTACATGGGGTTTATCCAGAATATGAAGGCGAAGTAAAGCTTCATGGAGAGAAAGTAAGCTTTAAAGACACAAATGATGCTATTGTAAATGGCAAAATTTCTAAAGTTCATCAGGAAACTTTAGTAGTAAAAGATCTTACTGTTGGTCAAAATGTAACAATGGGTTATGAACCTAAAAAAGGAGTCTTTATAGACTTCAAGAAAATGAATAGAGAAGTTGATGAAATACTGGCAGAATTAAATTGTAACTTTAAATCATCAGATTTAGTAAGTACATTGACAGCAGGTGAAATGCAGATGTTGGCAATTGCAAGAGCATTGTACCATCATTCAACAATTATCTCTCTTGATGAGCCAACAGCATCAATTACAATGAAAGAAACAGAAGCTTTGTTTGATGTAGTAAGAAAACTAAAGAAACAGGGCGTAACTATTTTATATGTAAGCCATAGATTGGAAGAAATTTTCCAAATCTGTGATAGAGCTTCCATTTTAAGAGATGGGGAATATATCCAGACAATGGACATCGCTAATACCACAAGAGAAGAATTAATTCATGCAATGGTAGGTAGAGATGTAGCAGCAGTGGCTTCAAGAACAAAACCAAGTCCACGAACAGACGAGGTTGTTTTAAGTGTAGAACATTTAACAAACGAAACTTATCAAGACGTAAGTTTTGAACTTCATAAAGGTGAAATACTTGGTTTCTTTGGCTTAGTAGGAGCAGGAAGAACAGAAGTAATGAGAACAATTATTGGAGCTGATCAAAGAACATCAGGAAAAATTGTTCTAAAAGGAAAAGAAATAAAGAATGGCTGGAATACTACAAAGGCTTTAAGAGCCGGAATAGGTTTATTACCGGAAGATAGAAAAACACAGGGATTTATGAATCTATCGAACAATTATGAAAATATAGCTATTTCCAGTTTAGAGAAATATATGACTGGACCATTTACAGACACGAAAAAGAAAGTCAAAAACGCAGAGAAGTTTTTTGAGGAAATGGATGTACATCCAAGACGTGTTGATTATCTGACAAGTAATATGTCAGGTGGTAACCAGCAGAAAGTTATTTTAGCAAGATGGATGTCTACAGATGTAGATATAATCATTTTTGACGAACCAACAAAAGGTGTAGACGTAGGTGCAAAAGCTGAAATTTACAGACTTATGGAGGAACTTGTAGAAGCAGGAAAGAGCATCATAGTGGTATCTTCTGAATTGCCGGAAGCAATGGGAATTAGTGACAGAATTATCGTTATGAGCGAAGGTAAAGTAACTGCTGAGTTAACAAATGAAGTTGATTTTGACGAAGATTCAATTCTTGATTTAGCAATTGGAGGTAAATAAAATGAAAAATATTTGGAATAAGTATAAGCGAGAATTCGTAGTTCTTATAGCTACAATCGCTATGTGTGTAGTATTTACAGCACTAAATAAAAACTTTTTAAATTATAGTAACTTTATAACAGTTTTACAGCAGATGGTATTAAATGGTATTCTTGCTGTAGGTATGATGTTCACAATTATTACCGGCGGTATCGATCTTTCAGTTGGTTGTACATACGCTATTACCGGTATCGTAGTTGCATCTTGTACAGTAACTTATGGAATGAATCCAATCTTAGCAATTATAGTTGGTATTTTAATTGGTGCAGTACTTGGAGCATTCAATGGATTCTTAATTAACAAATTAAAATTACAGCCTTTCATTGCTACACTTGGTACAATGAGTTTATACAGAGGTATTGCTTATGTAGTAACAGGCGGTGTTCCAGTAACAAATGTTCCTGAATCATACAGAAATATTTTCAACGGTGAATTGTTTGCCGGTGTTAGAAGTTACATTGTAGTAATGGTAGTAGTATTCGTAATTGCACATATTATCTTATCAAAGATGAGAAGTGGTGATTATTTATATGCAATCGGTGGTAACGAAGAAGCTGCTAAACTTTCAGGTGTAAACGTAATCAAAACAAAATATGTAGCATACATTTTCTGTGGAATTTGTGCAGCAATTGCAGGTATGATTATGTTAGCAAGTTTAGGATCAGCTGAAGCAACAGCAGGTCAGGCATATGAAACAAATGCTATCGCAGCAGCAGCTATTGGTGGAACAAGAATGGCAGGTGGTAAAGGTACAGCACTTGGTACATTCTTCGGAGCATTAATGCTTGCAGTATTAAAAGTAGGTATGGTAGTAATCAACGTTGATTCTTTCTGGCAGTTCGTAGTAACTGGTATTATCATCATCGTAGCTTCATACTTCGAATTTATTCAGCAGGATATTAAAGGATTTGTTTCAAGACATAAAAAGACAGCTTAGTTTTAAACTACAATTAAAACCGCAAATAGCACACAGTATTGCGGCACTAATATATTTTCAAAGCATTTGAATTATAAAAAGGCGCAAGGATTTAAACTTTGCGCCTTTCTTTTTTAGCAGATGACAGGAGGTAAGAAAGTGAAAAATAAAATTACTGTAATAGGCAGTTTAAATTATGATGTTATCTTAAAAGTAGACAGATTACCTTATAAAGGTGAAACAATGGCAGTAGAAGATTCAACATTTAGTGCCGGTGGAAAAGGCGCAAATCAGGCAGTGCAGGCAGCAAAACTGAAAACTCCTACATATATGGTAGGGTGTGTTGGAACTGATGCATCAGCAGACTTTTTGATTTGTACAGCAAAACAGTACGGAGTTGATACAAGATATATTAGAAAAGTTGAAGGCAGCAGTGGAATGGGAATTATACATGCGTTAGAAGATGGAAGCGTTCACGCCAGCATTGTACGAGGTGCAAATTTCCAGATTACAAAAGAAGACATAGATAAAGCCATGCCGGCATTAAAGGAGTCAAAGGTTTGTATTTTACAAAATGAAATTCCGGTACCAATGATAGAATATGGTATTGAAAAAGCAAAAAATAATACATATATTGTATTACTTAAAAATAATAAGTTTTTTAAGAGAAAAATGTGTTTGATTTTCCCTTTAAAGCCTTATATAATAGGTATATCACGCTAAAAGCAGAGGATAGTGAGAAAAGATGCAGAATATAATTGAAGAATTCATTTTACAATTGCATACTAAAAAGGATACTTCAAGCAATACTGAAATTTCATACAAAAGAGATCTTACAAAATTTTTTGAATATTTAAATATTGGCAGTATAGAAGAAATTAAAAATATTACTAAGCATGATTTAGAAGGATACATAAAACATTTAAGTGACATTGGAAGAGCCACAACAACTATATCACGTAATGTCGCATCAATTAAGGCATTTTTTGCTTATCTATATGATGAAGAAATTATGAAGAGCAATCCTTCAGTGGGGGTAAAGGCACCTAAAATTATTAAGAAAGTACCTGAAATTTTAACTGTAAGTCAGGTTGATGCATTGTTAGAACAGCCATCTAAAAATTCGCCTAAGGAATTAAGAGATAAGGCTATGTTGGAACTTTTATATGCAACAGGAATGAGAGTTACTGAATTAATAACTCTGAAAATGGATGATGTAAATCTGGCACAGGAATATGTGGTTTGCCACGATAGAAAGAAGGAGAGAATTGTTCCTTTTGGTTCGGATGCAAAGAAGGCTTTAGTAAGGTATATAACAGATGGAAGAGAGTATTTGTTGGGAGATAACGAAGACAGCGTTATAATGTTCCCTAACTGTCAGGGTGGAGCAATGAGTCGCCAGGGCTTTTGGAAATTAATTAAGACGTATGGCAAAAAAGCGGGCATAGAGACAGAATTGACACCACATACATTAAGACATTCGTTTGCTTCCCATTTAGTTGAAAATGGGGCAGATTTAAAGTCTGTACAAGAAATGCTTGGACATTCTGATATATCAACAACACAGATTTATATGACATCCGGAAATAAAAGAGTGCGAGAAGTATATGCCAAGGCACATCCGAAGGCATAAGATTTACTTTAAAAGAAAAGTTAAAGTAATGTGGTATGATTGAAAAGAATATTGAATATTATAAGTAGTGAGAAAGGAACAGCGTAGACTGTTCCTTTTTTAGTGTGGTATGTAGATTTATATAAGTGTAATGTGATTACACATTTCACACCATCTTTAAGCTTCTTCAGCAATGATGTGTAATAATTTTTCAGTGTCATCCCATCCTAAGCATGGATCAGTAATTGATTTACCATAAATATGTTCATCAACTTTTTGGTTGCCACCTTCGATATAGCTTTCAATCATTAAGCCTTTTACAAAGCCCTTTAAGTCATTTGAATGTTTACGGTTATGCATGATTTCCTTAGCAATACGAATCTGCTCCATATATTTTTTGTTTGAATTTGAATGGTTACAGTCAATAACTAAAGCAGGATTAGCAAATCCCTTATCTTTGTACATTTCGTATAAGTTAACCATATCTTCGTAATGGTAGTTAGGAATGCACTGTCCGTACTGATTAACGGCACCACGTAAAATTGCATGTGCCAAATCGTTACCTGTTGTCTGAACATCCCATCCTCTGTAAAGGAATGAATGAGATGACTGTGCTGCTTCAATAGAGTTAAGCATGATTGACAAGTCTCCGCTTGTAGGATTCTTCATGCCCACAGGAATATCCATACCGCTGGCTGTAAGTCTGTGCTGCTGATCTTCAACTGATCTTGCACCAACTGCCACATATGAAAGACAAT
>OGYV01001919.1_pt1 | contig 14457 bp, 11 predicted proteins | sample 1576651 | NCBI WGS metagenome assembly OGYV01 (sample SAMEA3541570, study PRJEB24748) | human gut metagenome | biome: human gut; feature: human-associated habitat; material: faeces | place: China | collected 2012
CGATATAAGCATCTTCGTCTTCATAAGACTTCACACCTTCCGGAAGCTTCTGATCCTTCAAAGATATTTTCGAAAAATTACTGTAAGCATAATCAAACATCGCACGAGTATCTATATAAGCATCATTTCCAAAATCATAAAGTACAACCGCAACAAGCTGCATATCTCCGTTATCTGCCATTGTCACAAGCGTTGTTCTTGCCTGATCTGTGTAGCCGGTCTTACCGCCCTTGCAGTATTCATAATAATTATCATTCTGTGGCCAGAGCATCTTGTGCTTCTGCTGAAAAGTACGTTCTTCATTCACCAGATTCGTTACCGGAATCGTATGGCTTAACGATTGGGAAATTGTCCGGAACGCTTCCTTCTGATAAACTGCTGCACCAATTCTTGCCATATCATGCGCCGTTGTATAATGTTGTTCATCATGAAGTCCGTTCGCATTCGTCCAGTGTGAACCTGTACATCCAAGTTTTTCTGACTCATCATTCATCGCCTGAATAAATGTGTCATAACCCCCACCCATCTTCTTGCCAACACTCTCAGCTACTGCATAAGAGACCTCATTTGCCGATGCCAGAAGAACGGCATAGAGCGCATCTTCCATACTGATCTGCTCCCCCGGCGTCATGCCGATATGGGCATCGCCATATTCCAGAAAGGAGATGCTGTCCTGGGAAAATTCTACCGTATCTGTAAGCTCTGCATTGTCCAACGCAACCAATGTTGTCAAAAGTTTCGTAATACTCGCCGGATAATGCTTCTTTTCAATCTGCTTGCTATATAAAACCGCCCCACTATTCATATCCATAACGATTGCGGAATCCGCATAAGTTTCCGGTCCCTGTGGCCAGTTCTCCACACTGTTTGAATCTGGTGCGATCGCATAACAGTTCTGACGCTGTGTCTCCCTGTCTTCTTCCTCTGTCTGAGTTGAATCTGTTGTGGCTGCCGCCGTTTCTTCCTCAGCAAATGTCTGTACTGACGGCATCAATATCATAGATGCCGCCAGGAAAAGAGACAGACAGCGCTTTCCGTATTTCTTAAAATTTATCATAAAGGAAATCCTCCGGTTGTTTGAATTCATAACGCAAAAATCCCCACAGACCTTTCATCTGTGGGGAATCTGTGACTATTGTTATTATAATTCTACTGAAAGTTTTTTTCAATAGTCCGGAGGCTATTTTCTTTCAACTATCGAATCTCTTCCATCACAATCTCTGCTCCCGCAGCTTCTACTACAAGGCTGTCTTTCTGTGGATAGAACCGTGTGGTGAACACATACTCGCCATGATTCACAAACACTTCCACTGAAGACTTATCCACAAGAATTTCAACACTTGAAATTTTATCTACATCAACATAACGTATTTCTCTTCCTGCAGATACAGAATTTTTATCCTGACTTGTGAAATGCATCTCGAATCTTCCATTTTTGTACTCAAGAATCAATTCTTCATCAATCACTGTCCTGAATTCATTGTTCTGAATGCCCGAGATATTCACATCATAGACTTTATATCCATCTTTTTTCAACATTCCGGCTGACTTATCCACAAGAGTTTTCTTCTTTTGCAATTCTCTGACCGGTCTCTGACAAACTTTGCCATCTTCTACAAATACTTCTCTCGGAAAAGTGAAGCAGTGCTGCCACCCTTCTGCGATCGTCGGATTGGTATATTCTTCACAATCCGGCATTCCCATCCAACTGATATGGATTCTTCTGCCATCTTCTGTCTCAAAGCTTTGTGGGGCATAGTAATCAAATCCATAGTCCCAAAGCTGATACTCGGAGAGTTTATAGTCTTCCAGAATATCCCCATCTACTAGGAAGTATCCGGACTGATAAACATTTCTGTCGTCCCAGATACCACCCTCAAGTCCCTGCACAGACGCCGAGAGAATTTTTGTTCCGTCTACCTCAAAATAATCCGGACATTCCCACATGTATCCGAATGGTTCTTCTGATTCCACACGGCTTCTGAACTTCCAGTTAATCTTATCTTTTGACGCGAAGATCAATGCCTGTCCGACATCTTCTTTTGTACGCGCACCCTGAATCATGTAGTAAGTATCTCCTTCTTTCCATACCTTCGGGTCACGCACATGGCAGGTCAGATCCGACGGGTAATCCACATTTCTCATCAGTTCTTTTTTTGATCCAAATGTCTTTCCATCCTCACTGACAACAAGAACCGTATTTGACTCGCGTCCTGTGTTGATATAGTCAAAATCTCCGTCTTCCAACTTTACATTGCCTGTATAGTAAACATACATTTTGTCATCTTCGATAAATGCTGATCCGGAGTATACACCATGACAGTCAAATGGCTGATCCGGATATAACTTTACTCCCTGGTATTCCCAGTCGATCATATCTTTGCTTGTATAGTGCCCCCACATCTTCACGCCGCCTTCGGCATTAAATGGAGAATACTGAAAAAATGCATGATAGATCCCATTCAACTGGCACAATCCGTTCGGATCATTGAGCCAGCCAACAGGAGGCATCAGATGCAGCTTCTCACGATAATCCGCTCCTTCTTTCTGCTCTTTTTCTTTCATCATCTCTTCCGTCATATCTACCAGTTTGATCAGATCCCTTGTTAATGCATTCATGCTCTTGTCTCCCTTTTTCCATTTACAGCCGTTCTATTCTGCAAGAATTCTTCTTTGAATAAAACGGCTGTATCTTTTTAATCACTGTTCAATTTATTTCTCAATCTTCATTATGAGATCAGCTGTTGTAACTGTTCCCGCTGCTGTCTTCTCTACTTTGCTGAAGTCATCTGCATTCGTCAGTATCATCATCGTAGTTGCCGGATGTCCTGCTGCTTTGATAGCATCCAGATCTGCTTCGATCAGCACATCGCCCTTACGAACTTTTGCTCCGTCTGCTACTTTCTTTACAAATCCTTTTCCATCCATGGAAACTGTATCAATTCCAATGTGGATCAGAAGCTCTGCTCCTGCTTCCGTTGCGATGCATACTGCATGCCCTGTATCGAAGATATTCATTACTTCACCGTCACATGGTGCTACAATCTTTCCATCTGTTGGCTCAACTGCAACAGTTGTTCCAAGCATCTCTGATGCAAATGTCTCATCTGCTACTTCTGCTGTCGCAACAACATTTCCGTTTACCGGGCTTGTAATTTCTTCTGCTGAAACATTTTCTGCTTCTACTACATTCTCTGTCTCTTCTGTTTTCTCAACTGTTGTCTCTGTTGCGGCTGTCTTAACTACCGGCTCTTTATCTTTGTAAATTATGAAGGAGATCACAAATGCTACTCCTACTGAAATTGCCATCTCAATAATGTACTGAAGCGGCTGATTCAGGCAAAGCAGAATACCGAAGATACCTGTTACTCCTGTTCCCTTTGCTCCAAGATGTACAAGTGATGCATACAGAGCTCCACATCCTCCACCAATACACCCTGCGATAAATGGTTTGAAGAATCTTAAGTTTACACCAAAGATTGCCGGCTCAGTGATTCCCATGAATGCACTAAGTGATGACGGGAGTGCAAGGGATTTAACTTTCTGATCTTTTGATTTAATTCCAACTGCTAATGCTGCCGCACCCTGTGCTACATTTGCTGCACTTGCAAGTGGAAGCCAATAAGTTACTCCATATTTTGCCAACTGACCGATGTCAATGGCTGTGTACATCTGATGAATACCTGTTACTACTGTCGGTGCATACAAACCTCCCATGATCAGACTTCCAAGTCCGAGCGGAAGTGTCAGCATCCACTGGATTGCTCCAAGGATCGCATTCTCACCCCATACAAAGATTGGTCCTACAATGGAAAGTGTAAGATATCCTGTCACGAATACGCTGACAAGTGGTGTTACAAACAGGTCAAGTGCTGCCGGAACTACCTTGTGCAGCTTCTTTTCTAATACAGAAAGGATCCATACTGCAATAATAACCGGGATTACATGTCCCTGGTATCCAACCATGTCGATGTGATACAGTCCGAAGAATACGCTCTGTGTCTGCTGTACTCCTTCCGTTGCAACCGTATAAGCGTTCTGCAATGACGGATGAATCATAATCATACCGATAACGGCTCCAAGATACTGGTTTGCACCAAATGCTTTCGCAGCTGAAAATGCAATCAGAATCTGCAGGAATGTATAAGCGATATTACTGAACAGATTCGCAAATACATAAATAGAACTATTTGTATTGATTGTTAAAAATCCATTTGCATTCATAAAATCCAGTGCATTCATGATTCCCATCAGGAAACCACTTGCTACAATGGCCGGAATGATCGGTACGAAAATATCACCTAACAGCTTGATGGCCTTCATAAACCAATTCTGCTTCTCTGCCGCTGCTTCCTTTGCCTCAGCTTTTGTGCTTGCTGTAATACCTGCGATCGCGATAAATTCATCAAACACTTTATTCACTGTTCCTGTTCCAAGAATAATCTGAAGCTGTCCAGATGCCTCAAATACTCCCTTTACTCCGTCCACATTCTCTATTGCCTCTTTATCAGCCTTACTATTATCTGCGATAACAAGACGAAGACGCGTTGCGCAGTGCGCTGCGGATACAATATTCTTACTTCCACCTACATATCCCAGAATCTCCTGGGCTGTTTTCCTGTAATCCATGATTACGCTCCCTTCCTTCTCTATTTTATGTGTAATCGTTTTCACATTTTATGATTTTATATTAAATAAAAAAATGCCATTTGTAAAGATGGCATTTTTACTGATTCTGATCCTTCTTTTTTGTTCAACTTGCACTATACTCTTAGTTACATTCATTCAAACCTATTCACGATCTGGAATCCCAGCTTCATATGCACCGGCACCGGATTTTTCTCTTCAATCTGTTCAAGTAAGAGCTCTGCCCCCTTGATTCCACTCGTTTTATACCCAAAATGAACCGTTGGAATACCGCCTGTCACAGCCCTTAACATCTGATTATCACCAAATCCTGTGACACAGATACCAGACTGTTCCAAAATGTGTAGCATCCTTGCACCAGAATTCTGAACCGACTCCGGAACCGGCTTTTTACTCTGTGCGATCAATGCCTCGATTGCTCCCGCTGCAATCGTATCTGTTGCGCATGATATGATATCGATTCCATTTTCCTCACTCAACAAATCCACTACTGCTTCATATCCGCCGCTCATTGTAAATTCTGATTCGCGTCTGTACCGATGGTCATCGAAAGTAATCCCTGCTTCCTGAAGTCCCTTGCGGAACCCTTCCACATTGGCAGCACCTGCCGCCTTATCTTCACGAGTAACACCAATATATGCAATCTTGCAATCTTCAGGTCTTCCACCATTCCGCTTCAGTGCTTTCAACGCAACTTCTTGTCCCATTGCTCTTCCCGCACCAAAATCATCATGATAGATACAGCTTGCCATTTCCGTCTCCTGTCCCACAACCACAACCGGAACCTTTGATTCTTTTAAAAATCTCCGATGCTCGTCTGTAAGCACTGTACCGATCAGTACAATTCCATCTACCGGATAACTTTCAAAGATTCTCAAATAAATCAGCTCATTCTTTGGCTGATTATCCGTACTTGCAAGAAGCATCTGGTACCCTCTTGCCGAAAGAACCTGTTCAATTCCCGCTGTAATCCGGCTGATTGATTCTGAATTGATCTTCGGAGCCACCACACCAACCAGATGTGCACGTCCGGTCCTTAGGATTCTTGCCTGAGTAGACGGCTGATATCCCGTCTTCTCAATCACTTTACGAATCTGTTCCTTTTTCTGTTCACTCACATATCCGCCATTCAAATATCTTGATACTGCTGCGCTGGACACCCCGGCCATCTGTGCAATCTCTTTTATCGTCATTGTATACTGCCTGCCTTTATTTCCCTGATTTTCGAAATTATCCAGATCCATTTCCGATCTTTTTCTAACTTCGACCTGAATCTGAATGACATTCACATTTTAACATTCAACAGACAAATATGCAACGGCGTTGCGCTACATCATTCTTGATCTATCTGTCCACATCATATAGAAATCCATAAAGTATTACTCTTCCATTTGTCTGATCGTTGGAACAAGTAGATAAGCCAATGATCCTGTCCCGCCCCTCCTTTCCTTTTTTCTCAGGAAGACGATACTGCACCGCATGTGCCTTTATATATTCCATCAGTTCTTCCAGATTCTCTTTCTTATAATCTTGTGGATTATAAATAACTTCATCATACGCATCCGTCTCCACACAGGCGAACCACTGGATTTTTTCTAACTGTTCATTCAAATATAGCGTACCTGTTTTATGCGATTCAAAATACTCCTTTTCTTTATAATTCATCACATCCCCAAACATTGCGCCATTATCCATATGGTGACCATATAACAAACTGTAACTGTCAATAAATTTTCTGTCATTTCTGCTATCCAGAAAAATACTTCCTGAAAGAGCAAATTCTCCATAAATATCCTGGTTGATATATTCCAGATTTGTTTCTCCCTGCACAACCGGATAATCAATCTTTGTTCCGTCTACCGTCAGCCAGGCACACACATCCGGATTGATTTTCTGAAGTTCCTGCAGGGACGGACTTTCATCCATTTTCCCTGCAGGTTTATATTTCATTAATTCTCCGCTGATAAACGCACGTCGGTTGATCTGGCAGGTATCCCATAATGAATATGCACCATAAAGAAGCATAAGAATAATAAAGAGCGCTGCCAGAATTTCCAATATCTTATTTCCCGCTTTTATAACTTTAAAAAACAGCTCTTCCCTCTGCTCCCCTGCCTCCTGACCTTCTGTCGTTTCGTTTATCATGCTCTTTTTCTACGAAAGAAAACTGATCCAAGTGCGCCTGCCGCACCCACAAGTAGTACGTATGGTGTGTATTTCTTTGCGACGCCTGTTACTACAGCCGCATCTTTCTCATTCACATACTGAACTACTGTACCATCTTCTTTTGTAGTTCCTGTCTTTGTTCCGGTCGCAGTTGTTTCTCCGTCAATCGTAGTGGTATATCCATCTTTATTCGCATCGGTCTCTGTTACAGTGTATTTATCAGATTCTGTCAATCCATAAATTGTAATCGAACCTGTATCAGAAATCTGATAAGAAGTTTCTGCTTCATTGCTTGTGATGTATTCTGTAAGTGCCTGTGCATTTGCATTTTTCTTCACTACAACTTTGTAGAGTTCTCCCTGTCCACCATTCACCGCAACCTTAAATTCAAAGGATTTATTTTTAACGCCCTGATTACCTGTGATCGTTTTTTTGATTGTCACATCATGTGTTGTATCATTTTCTGCACCATAATCATTGATAAATTCAAGATCACCTTTTTCACCGTTATTTTCTGTAATTACATTTCCAACATAAAGTGCTCCATCTGCTCCGTTATATACAAAAAGATAAACATCTCTGCCTGCTGTATCATAATCGATTCCTTCATAAGAACCTGCATCTTCAGTCACAACATAATGATAAACACCGGCATGTTCAAATACCTCTGCATTGATTTCCAATGTTGCATTCTTGCTGTAAACTGCTGCCAGTGTATCTTCTCCTGATGGCTGGAATCCGATTGTCTGGGTGGCCTTGATTCCACCTGTCACACCGGCATATACTACATTATCTCTCCAATTTTCTGCTGCTTCACCATTCTCCACATGAAACGAAAATGAAGTGTTTGGCTGGTATGTATTTCCATCCGTTGTCACTGTTTTCTTCAGATTCAACTGTGTGATCGGTTCATTTTCCTCGGCTGCCGCATTTACCACACAAACTGACATCATCATCATGCTCGCCATTGCCATTGCTGAAATACGTCCTGCTGTTTTCTTATTCATAATCTCTACCTCACTTTTTACTCTGATTTCCGGGTTTCAGATATCTGACCGGCGGAGCACCGTAATTACTCTGCCTTTTATCTCCTTGCCCTTCACAGCTCCAAAATACCGGCTGTCTTTTGCATTTCCCCGTTGATCTCCCAGAATAAAATATTCTCCGCTATTCAGCGTCAGTGGATAGACCGTGTCACTTTCGTATTGCGGTGTATCATAGAAAATATCATTTTCCACAATCTTACTTCCATTGATCTTTACCTTTTCGTCCTCTGTAATCTCTACTGTATCGCCGCCGGCTGCGATCACTCTGCCCACATATTTCTCTCCTGCTTTCTGAAGAACCACCACATCCCCGCTTTTCGGTTTTTCCAGTCGATAATAAAAGAGCAGATCTCCCGCACTGATGCGTGGCGACATGTCATTGTTTTTCATGGTTGTAATGCCAAACAACAGCCCGAACAAAACCCACAGAAACACCAGAAGAAATGCAAGACGAATCAGAAAAAGATGAATCTCTCCTTTTAATTTCATGAATCTTTTTCTTTCCTCTTTCTTCGAAGAAACAGAAAAAACGCGCCTCCTGTTACGCCTGCTGTTTCCATCAGGATTGTAGGAAACATCCTGTTCTCTACTCCTGTCGGAACAACCATAAGCGGTTGATACTGATTCGTATATGTTACTGTTACAGTCTGCTCCTTCACTACATCAATTTGTGCTGTCATCCCCTCTGTCTGACTTTCCTGTCCCACGAGATAAAAGGTATGCCCCAGCCTGTAGTTATTCTGTTCCTGAGCAATCTCCGTCACTGTATATTCCCCAGGTTCAATCGCCTGAAGAGATGCACTCCACTGACCATTTTGCGGAAGCTTCACTTCTTCGATCACTTCTTCTCCCCGTTTTACTTGAAATGTAAAGGACTCGTCCGGAATCTGACTCGCTGCAATTCCCTCCACCTGTTTTGTAATCATCAGATTACCTGTTTTTGCCGGTGGGTTTGGGAGATCCTTTCCAAAAGAAATGTTATCGAGCAGGTTTCCATTTGACAGATTTCCATTTGCTGCCGCTACTGCCACAAAATAAAATCGAGTAACATATTGCCCTGCCGGAACCGTATAATCTCCATAGTGATAAGTCCATTTGCCGGCTTCATCTGACAATACAGCCTGTACATCTGGATTACTCTGATCAAATCCCGATCCTGCCGGATTCCAATCAGAACTCATTGATTTCGTATCGCTGATGATAACCGCTATCATGTCTGTTCCCCAGCGTCCGGCATGTTCCAATCCCCAGTGAAGGACTGTCCCCGGTTCTGTCAAAACATCCTGATAAAGTGCTCCTGGTTCCTCACAGTTTAATTCTGCGAACTGATTTTCCTGTGCCGCACTGCTGATGTTATAAACCGGCTTTGGATCATTAACCGTATTTCCATAATAACTTCTGCTTCCGTCTGCAATCTCGATATAATAATCTTTCTGATTTCCAGCGCCAAAATATGCACCTTTCGCTGTTGTCTTCCAGTACAAATTATTCGTTCCATTTGCTACCTGAATAAAATGTGCATCCTTATAAGTCAGTGTTCCTGCATCAGATACTTTTGGCGTCTCAAAACTTCCATTCTGAAGCTTGTCATAATAATTCACCTTGTATTCGGAAGAATAAACTGTCACCGCCTCATTTACTGTCACTTTCACACGAAATGTCTTCTGTGCACCATCTCTTGCAACTTCATAGGATTGCTTTCTACTATCCACAGTCGCTGTATCCTCAATGTCTTTCCATTGACCTTTTTCACTTACCTGCCACTGATAAGCAATCTGATCTGATTCTGTTGTTCCACTAACCTCTGCTGTCAGAGAACCTTTTGTAAGAATCTCATCTTTAAGAACAACTGAAATTTTCTCTGAATCGGTACTTTTCCCTTCCTCTGTTACTACTCCAGACTCAGGGGGAGATTCTTTTGCGCCTGGTTTCTGCATTTCTGATCGGGAAGTCTCTTCCGCATCTGTTTCTTCCGGGAGCACGGTACAATCTGTTCCCTCTGTAGTTTGTACAGCCTCAACTTGTACACCTTCTGCCAGTACCTGAACCCCCATCAACGACAGCATCATCAATACCGCCATCAGAAATGCAAAATGTCTTCTCAGCTTTCTTCGCATTTTGCCCTCTCCTGTCTTAAATTGAATTGTTACCTTTCAGGAAGTACTGTCGATATATTTTATATCTGCCCTCCTGTCTAATATATGTATGACGCTGGATTTCTGATTATGACTTGAAAGAGATAAAAATAGATTTCTTTAAGATTTTTTACATTTTTTTTAATTTTCTCTTGCAAAGACCATCTAAATATGATAATATATTTTTCGTCGATAAGACAAGGAAATATTCCTCCTTAGCTCAGTCGGTAGAGCATTCGGCTGTTAACCGAAGTGTCGTTGGTTCAAGTCCAACAGGGGGAGTTATGAAGAACATCTCACAGATTTCGCGCTGTGGGATGTTTTTTTGTTGCGTAAATCTGACACAGCTTGTCAGATTTTTCCTTATCCAGTAGCTCTAAAATGCTACGCATTTCATCGCTGTGGCGTATCCGCCACATAATTAAAGACAGACTGTAGTACTTTCGTGCAAGCACGAGGTAGCACAGTCTGTCTTTAATTGCCTGGCTCTGTATATGTAACAAAAAACGGACTGTGCAATGCACAATCCGTAATCCTAGTGGAGAATACGAGAGTCGAACTCGTGACCTCCTGCTTGCAAGGCAGGCGCTCTCCCAACTGAGCTAATCCCCCATATGTATGTCCTCAACAGAACTTCTATATGATATCATAGCTTATTGAGAGTGTCAACCCTATTTTTAATATTTTTCTTTTATTTTTCCTACCGGAATCCAAGTAACCAAATCAACAGCGGATTATGGTTGTACAAAAACGTCAAGATCGCGCTCTGCTCAACCATCGCATAACACGTTGTTCCAATCTCTGTCGTATAAATCAGAGTCAGCACAAGGAATGCGATCCATACGATAATAACTCCCAGACCAATTCCAAGCACTCCTCCCGCCAGATGATTGATCGCACCAAGTAACGGAAGTTCACCAATAATATTCACTGCATACATCAATGCGCTTACAAGAATGATCGCAATCAAAAATGTCACAAGAAATGACACAACATTGAGGAGCATTCGTGAAATATAGGCCGCAACATATTCTGGGAAAGTTGTAACATCCAGTTCTTCATAAATCGCAGTATTATTATTTTCCAGCAATGCATCTTTCAAAAACTGTGGCAGCATTGAATTCTCAATCTCACGGATCTGTGTATCCTTTGGAAGATCTCCGACCACTTTCAGGATATCCTGTGCAGTTATCCCCAGTTTGTCCCATCCAGATTCGCTTAATGATTTAATCTGGTCTACCGTTAAATTCTCCAGAGGTGTTCCACTGAGATTCGCTTTCAATAGATCATCTGCTGAAAGCTCTGGCATAAATGCTTCCACTATCTTCTTCTCCAGTACGTCCTGCGCCGGTGTATGCTTCATCAGCGCATCCGACACGTATGGGGAAAGGAATGACACCAGTACCAGTGTCAATATTGTTGACAGAAGGGATAAACCAATTCTGAGAAATCCCTTCACAAAGCCGGCAATCATGCAGACTAAAAACACAATCCCGACTGCAAGTAACAACCAATTCTCCATATATCTCTCCTATTTTGTCAAATAAACAATTCGCAGTTCATTATCACTCATCACATAGTATCTGTTCAGACCAAATGCATCAAAGATTTCCTGCGCATCTGCTCCCAGGTCTCCCTTAAACTTCAGGATTCCCATTGTTGTATAAATACAGCACTTACTTCCATCATACAGAATGATATTGTCTCCATCCATCTTTACATGACTATAATCTCCCTGTATCTCTTTACTGAACACAGTATCTCCTGATTGATTATACATTCTCAACTCATACCCTGACTTCTCCTGATTAAGCAGGACAAATCCAAAATAAGAATCCGAATGGAAAACACTTTTTATCTCTTGATTCACTTTCACTTCTTTTATCTGCTTTGGAGTATCTTTTCCTGTATAAATCTCAAATCCATTATCTCCAACTGCAACAGATCTGTCATTTCCCATAAAGAAAATCTCGCCGATCAGCATATCTTCATAAGTATCTGCTGTCACTTTGTTATCTGCCTTCTCTTTGCCGGCAGCATCAAAATTATAATATCCGATCCTGCTCTGCACCTGTGTTCCTTTGGTATAAAGATAAGAAACTGCTAGAACCTTTCCATCATCAGACAAATCCAATGCGATCGGATATCCTGTATTTCCAATCGTAATCTGCTGCTCTACCAGAATATTTCCTGCCGCATCATAGGATATGATCTTCGGTGAAGTCTCATCTTTTAAAATTGCACTGACAATTCCCTGATTCGATACTGCGATTCTCTCAATCGGTAATGTCGTCTGAATCTCACCTTTCAACCCATTTTTTGTAAATACAAGAATACTGTTGCCTCCGCTGTCAGCAACCGCAAACACATCGTCTTTCACAACAATCACCGGTGTCTGAAGCTGTGTTGGCTGAATCCACTTTTCCTCATTCTTCTTGTTTAGAAATACCACACCGTCATGATTATAACGCACAATTCCATCTGCAAACTGAACGTAATTATTCCTGTCCGAAAGGTCTTTCGCGTAACTGTCTGCCTTGCGGACTGTGCCATAAGTCTTACTATCTAAAAGGAGGTATGTTCCGCAGATTGCCATCGCAATCAGGATGATATAGGTAAGAAGTTCTTTTCTTCTCCGGCGTTTGATCCTTCTTTCCCTTTGTCTCAGCGCTTTTCTATCATCCTGCGTTTTTACCACCTGTAAATTCGACATTTTCTTTCGCGCCATATTGCTCCCCTTATCGTTTGTCCAGTGCACCTTTTTCTGTTGATACACTTTTAGCTTTCACTTGTCTTTCACAGTATAACACGGATTTATGGCAATATCAATTTTTGTCCAATATAGATCAGGTTCCCATTCTGCAATCCATTCATCCGGCTGATCGCATCTACATGACTAACATCTCCATACATTTTTTTACTGATAATTGCAAGGGTATCTCCTTTTTCCACCACATAAATATCATCATTTTCATCTGCTAATACCCACATAGACGGCTCTTCCGATGGATAAACATACTGGTGCAGGCTTTCAATCCAGTCTTCCCAGTCTTTACAAGTTTGCGCCTGTTTTTCTAGTGGATAAGGTAGGAAGCGCTTTACTTCATCGTCATTATAGAGTGTTTCAAATGCTTTCACATCTTTTTTGTCTGCCTCTCGAATTAACCAAGTATGTGTTTGTTCTTCAAAATTCTGGCCACCAATCACTAACTTTTGTTCACTTGCCACTGACCACTCTCCACAAACCAATACCCTTGGCAGATGATAATATCTGCAGTACGCAAGCTCTGCATATTCATCATCTACATCTTCCCAATCATCAGCTAAAAAAGAAATCCCGGACCAATCCTTATCTGATCCGGGACTACATATGCCGATGACAGGAATGCTTTTTTGAAGAGTGCGGGCCTCTTCTGGCGAATCGGTGAGAACCACTTCGCCTTTTTCTGTCATTTTTGTTTTTTTCATATTGTGATACCAGAGTCAAAAGTCAGAAAGCCGATGCAAGCTTGCTTGCGAGAGTGCAGGCACGTAGCAATCTGGTATCAAAGGGGAATTATACAATTACAGTAATACCAAATATACAGGCAGGTGAAATCATGAATGAAAAAACTGTCGGAATGCTTTCTAAATTTACCGGCGTATCCGTCCATACTATTAAATACTACGAAAAACTGGGGTTGATTTCCTCAAGCAGAAGAGAACAATCCAATTATCGTTCCTACGATGTAAAAAGCTGTACAGATATTTATGAATGTATGAAATATCGAAATATGGGATTTTCCTTAAAAGACATCCAGCTTCTTCTTAAAGAAGGGGATAATGCTCTTCTTTCGTCACTTCTTGAAAAAAGAAGTCAGGAACTTGCCACAGAGGTAACGGAATTACTAAATACTCGTGAACTTATAGAAAATTATCGAAAAGAACTGGCTGAGTTAGACCGTAGACTTGGCAAATGGTACATTGAGGATTGCCCTGACTTTTATTTTCGCCGTCAGACAAAAGGACTGAACTACATGGATGAGGCCTCCTGTGAATCCGATGGAATCAATCTTGCAGAATATGCTCCCAAAAGCAGTTCTTTACTGGAACTTTCTCCCGAATACTTCAAAGGAGATCTTTCTGCATTTTCATGGGGACATGGAATCTCTATAGATACGGATAATGATTTTATGAAAGATAAAAAAGGATTTGAAAAGATTTCCGGAGGCAGAATGTTTACTGCTTACCTATGCCTTGGAGGCCATTACGCTTCTGAGGGAGACTTGATTAACGAGTTCCTTCGTTATTATAATGAATATAAATCCGGTATTCCTAAAGCTCCTGTGTATGGCTTCCGCCTGAGGATTACTCTTGATGAAACTGGGGAAAGGAAAGACTATTTTCGCATGCAGCTTCCATTATAACGGTTTTTTTACTATTTAATTCATTAGGGAACAGACGAAAATAAAAAGAATAGACCA
>OGYV01001934.1_pt1 | contig 14388 bp, 10 predicted proteins | sample 1576651 | NCBI WGS metagenome assembly OGYV01 (sample SAMEA3541570, study PRJEB24748) | human gut metagenome | biome: human gut; feature: human-associated habitat; material: faeces | place: China | collected 2012
ACCATGGCCACGATCTCCAGGTCATCGTTCTCGCTGGCAACGGTGGCCAGCGGGGAGCCTGCGCTCAGCACCATGCCCTCCTTGTAGGGGCTGTCCATGTGGATCACGCCGGAGGTAGGGGCATACAGATAGTAGTCGTTGGCACCGGTGTTCAGGGCGTCGATCTGCGCCTGCACGTTGTCCACGTTGCTCTGGGCGCTGGTGATGCTCTGGGAGATGGACTGCATGGTGGAGTAATACAGGGCCTGGATCTCGCTCTGGTTCTGCTCCATCAGGGTCTTGATCTGGGCGTCGGAATAACCGGCCGCCTGATAAGCCGAAGCGTCAAAGGTCTTTTGCTCTACCTGGCTCTTGTAGGTCTCGTACTGGTAGTAGTAGGGCTGATCCTCGACACTGGTCTCACTGAAGTAGTTCGTGTCGTCCTGGATGCACTGCAGCAGCTTATTGTACTGGTCCACCTGGGTCTGGTAAATCTTGAGCTGGCTTTCCAGGTTGTCCTGCTGCATGTCCAGGTCAGTGCTCTTGATGTGGGCCACGAGGTCGCCCTCGTTCACATAGCTGCCCTCGGAGATGTACAGCTCGGTGAGAGTGCCGGAATAGCTGGACATGATGTAGGTCTTGTTGCTGGCCTGCACCGTGCCGGAGTTCTGGCTGACGTAGATGCGGTTGGTGCGGGTGCTCCACACCAGCAGAAAGATCATGAACAAGCCCACCAGAATGACAAAGGCGTATCCGTAGGGAGGTACGTCCCGGTCCATCATAATGCGGCGGTCCTGCAGATCATCGAGGTTCTGGATGGTCGTTGTCATAGTTACTTGGTCTCCATAAACACGTCGATCACGGCGTCATCGTCGTCCTGATTGACAAAAATGGTATAGGTATCGCCGCTGAGCTTGAGGTCCTTTTCAAAGGCGAGGATCTGCAGCTTGGAGCTTGCCAGCTGGCTGTAGGCCATGGGGCCGGTATAATGAGCGTACAGGCAGTTCTTCACCCGCAGCACGGCGTCCACTTCGTAGCCGGGCTCGGTCTGGGTGATGAGCTGAGTGGCCTGCTGCATCAGGTACAGCTCCGGGGCATGCTCCGGGGCCGGGCCGATCTTGATGGCCTGCACCAGCGGGCCGATGGGCTGTGCGTTGTGGCTCTTGATAAAGTTCTGCAGCTGGGTCAGCGCCACCATCATGTTGCCCAGTTCTTCGGGGGCGATGCGGCGAGACACCACGTTGGTCAGTTTGAGGGTCTTGTTTTCAGCAACTTTGATCTCGTTCATGTTGAAATACCTCTTTGTCCTATCGTTGAATTTCCTCCGCAAAGGGGAGGCCGTAATAGGCAATCACAGGCAGAGAAAGGGCAGAGCACACCTTCTCTGCTTCTGATCACCTATTACTGTAGCAGTAATGGGTGATGCGAAAAATAGAATGTGCCCGGAGGCAGGACGCCTCCGGGCACACCATAACGAGGCATTGTCACCGGTCCGGCGCTTTGCAGCGGGGCCGGAAAACACACTGCATATCGTTTTTTGTCGGGGCTGAGATACCACAGGGCACTCTGCCGTCTGCCATACTTGTCAGGCACCTTGCGGCTGCGCAACCGCAAAGCACTTTTTCAGCAGACAGGTGCGCACCTGTCTGCATCCGGAGCATGTGCGGCAGGGAAACCGGTGCAGTTGCTCAGGCCCCCAGAAAGCCAGGATCAGACAGGATTAGTCCTTGGGGTAGACAGTCTCATTCTTAGTGAAGTCAAAGAGGCTGGGCAGACCGTTCTTGACGTTGGCGGTTGCCAGGTTGTAGATGGCAGCAGCAGAACCAGCCAGACGCAGGCCAGCGTTCAGAGCACCGTTCAGAGTGCCCAGAGCAGTATTGCCATAAGTCATCCCGGCGTCGGTGCCGTTACCGACAACGGCATCGTAGCCGCTATTGTAGTACTTGCTGACAGAGCGGAACCAGGCCTTGCCCAGGTTGCCGGGGACGTATGCGCCGCCGAACAGAGTGCCAACGGTGTTGCTGACATAGTCGCCCAGGAAAGAATTGCCGATAATGGTGACCATGTTGGTGTTGAACTTCTTCCAGTTCTCAAGGGTCAGGCTAGGAGCCAGGATGTCGGACAGGCTTGCGCCGCCGTTGACGTAGGTCATCTCGTTCTCAGAGATTGCGGAAAAATTTGCAGGCATCATCATGATGAATTACTCCCTTCAAATAATGAACTTTTGTCGGTTCCTCCCCGGCTGCGCTGCCGGGAGGGAACCGGTTTTATGTAATCGGGTGCGCACCCGACTGCAACGAATCAGTAGGTAAAGGCTTCGCCGTCATCGTCATCCTCTACCACGGCGGCAGCCACAGGCTGCTTGGCCACCGGCTCACGGCGGCGGTAGATGCCCTGCTGCATGTTCCACAGCTCAGCATACTTGCCATCCTTGGCCATCAGCTCGTCGTGGGTGCCGCGCTCCACGATCTTGCCGTGATCCATCACAAGGATCAGGTCGCAGTCGCGAACGGTGGACAGGCGGTGAGCAACGATCAGCATGGACCGGTCGGCCAGCTGCTCGTAGATCATGTTGAAGATCAGATTCTCGGTGGCAAAGTCCAGATTGCTCGTGGACTCGTCCAGGATGTACAGGCCGGAATCCTTCAGGAAGGCACGCGCCAGTGCGATGCGCTGCTTCTCACCGCCGGACAGGCCGTTGCCGGCTTCCTCCAGGTAGGTGTTGTACTGCAGCGGCAGATGGCGGATGAACTCATGGGCATCGGCCTTCTTGGCAGCCTCTTTCACTTCCTCCATGGTGGCATCCATGCGGGAAATGCGGATGTTGTCATAGATCGTCTTGCTGAACAGCTCAATGTTCTGCGGCACATAGGCAATGGCGCGGCGCACCGAATCATGGGTGTACTCGGCCAGATTCACGCCGTTGAAGTCGATCTCACCCTCTTCGGGCTCGTAATACTTCAGCAGCAGCTTGGTGATGGTGGACTTGCCGCTGCCGCTGCTGCCCACCAGAGCCACCTTTTTGCCGGCGGGAATAGTAAAGCTGATGTGGTCCAGGGCCGGAGCACGGTTGCCGTAGCGGAAGGTGACGTCCTTGAACTCGATGTCGCCCTCCACCTTTTCCAGCGGGGTAAGCTCGCTGCCCTCGTCGTTTTCGTCCTCGGCCGGATAATCCATGATCTCGGTCAGACGCTTCATAGAAATGCCGGCTTCCTGAATGCTCATCTGCAGACCGATCAGGTTGCTCAGCGGGGAGGTGAAGTAGCTGGACAGGGTACTGAAGGCCATGAAGCCGCCCAGCGTCATCTCACCGTGCAGCACCTGGCTGATGCCCACATAGGTGGTCAGCATGCTGAAACCGGTGGAGATGAAGGTGGAGATCAGGCCCTGGCCCGTGCTGATGCGGCTGGACCGCAGGCTGATCTTCAGGCTCTTGATGTACTCTTTTTCCAGATTTTCCAGCTGGGTGTCCTCGTTGGCATTGCACTTGATGGTCTCGATGCCGCGCAGGCTCTCGATCATCTGGCTGTTGAGGGCAGCCGACTGGATCATGGTCTCTTCGTTGATGCGCTTGTAGGGCTGCTTAAACACCAGCACCAGCAGGATGCTGACCAGCGCCATGAACAGCGAGATGGAGAACAGCATGGCGTTCATCCGGAACAGGATGATGCCGGTGATGATGGCCATGGAGATGTCCATCACAAGGCTCAGCGCAATGCTGGTGAAGATGGATTTGATGGTGTTTGCATCCGAGTAACGGGTGGTGATATCGCCCGTTTTGCGGGTGGCAAAGAACTTCATGGGCAGATGAAAGATGTGCCCGAAGTAGCCCAGCATCAGCGGGATGTCGATCTTGATGGACAGATGGATCAGCACCCACTGCCGCACGAAGCCGATGAGGGAACTGGTCAGGCTCACCATGCTGAACACGATGATCAGCGTGACCAGCAGGTTGTCCAGCCCGTAGGGCAGCACCTCATCCATCAGGATCTTATTGAACATCGAGGACGCGATGCCCAGGATGGTGGTGATGACGGAACTTAAAATGGCGTAGAAGAACAGCTTCTTCTGGGGCAGCAGCAGGTCGATGTACCGCTTCATCATGCCCCAGCGGTTGGGCTTGCCGTCGTCTTTTTCGTTGGCCTGCTGGGCTTCATAGCCGGGGGCGCCGGGTGCCAGCTTTTTGCGCTGGTTCACGTTGAACTCCGAGGTGGGGTTCAGCAGCAGCAGCACGCCGGTGAAGTTCTTGTAGAACTCATCCAGGCTGATCTTTTTCAGCTCAGTAGCAGGGTCGCCGATGATGACGTAATCCTTGCACTTGTGCTTTTTGCCTTTTTCCTCGGCTTCCTTGACCCGCTCGGCTTCGTCCAGCATGTGCTTGCGGCGCTCGCCGTCATCGCGGAGGGTGGTCTTTTTGAACACCACCACAAAGTGGGCCAGGCCCTGGTCGGTGATGACCTGCGCAATGCAGGGCAGCGAGAAGTCGCTGAGGAAGTTTTCACGGTCCACACGCACCGCGGCGGTGGTGAAACCCAGCTCGTTCGCGGCCTTCTGCAGACCAACGAGATTTGTGCCTTTCAGGTCCGTACCCATCATATCGCGCAGGCGCGTGATGGTGATCTCCTTTTTGTAATGGAGGCACACCATTGCGAGGCAGGCAGCCGCACAGTCGGTAGTGTCATGCTGCCGGACATAGGTATAACGCATAGATGCTTCCTTTGAAACTATACAAATTTATTCAAACACCATACACATCTGCCAGACACACGGACCGGAAAACATGCAGTGAATTTGACAAAACCGCCAAAACCGGAAGGATTTACCGCCTCTGAACGCCCGGGAATGGGGCAGAATGCTCAGATTTCCGGCTTGCAATGCCTGCAAAGTTTGTATGCGCAGGCGTTACAGCTTATGTGCAGTATACCACAATATGACAGCATCTTCAAGAACTTCTTTTTTAAGAAATCGTGAGAAATGAAAAAAGTGTGAAAAATTAACACTTCTGAAACATGCGGCACGGCAAACAAAAAAGGCAATGTTCCGTAGAACATTGCCTTCGTGGCGCCTCTTGCCTGACTCGAACAGGCGACACCCTGATTAACAGTCAGGTGCTCTAACCGACTGAGCTAAAGAGGCAGATCACTTAAGTGACTGCGAGTGATATTATACCGCATTCTTGGCCGTTTTGCAAGCCCTGATTTCAAAAAAGTGCAAAAACAAAAAGCATCCCGGCAGAAACGGGTCGGTTTCTGCCGGGATGCGGGAGACTATTATAATAGGTAACGCAATTACTTCATGCGGCTCTTGGCCTTCATGCGCTGCTCATGGTTCAGGATCTGCTTGCGGATGCGCAGGTTCTCCGGGGTGACCTCCAGCAGCTCGTCCTGTGCCAGGAACTCCAGGCAGCCCTCCAGGCTCAGCTTGCTGATGGGGATCAGGCGCAGAGCGTCGTCGGAGCCGGAAGAACGGGTGTTGGTCAGGTGCTTGGTCTTGCAGACGTTCACGTCCACATCCTCGCCGGAAGCGGTGTAGCCGATGACCATGCCCTCGTACACCTTCTCGCCGGGGCCCACCAGCAGGGTGCCGCGCTGCTGAGCGTTGAACAGGCCGTAGGTGACGGCCTCGCCGGTCTCAAAGCTGACCAGAGAACCGGTGGAGCGGTTGGCGATCATGCCAGCCCAGACGTCGTAGCCGTCAAAGATCTGGTTGATGATGCCCTCGCCGTGGGTATCGGTCAGGAACTGGTTGCGATAGCCGAACAGGCCGCGGCTGGGCATCCGGAACTCCAGACGCACACGGTCAGAGCCCAGGGACTCCATCTGCTGCAGGATGGCCTTGCGCTGGCCCAGACCGGTCATGACGGCACCCTGATACTGGGTGGGCACGTCGATGACGACATGCTCCATGGGCTCGTAAGTCTTGCCGTCGATCACTTTGGTCAGAACGTGCGGGGGAGAGACCTGCAGCTCATAGCCTTCACGGCGCATGGTCTCGATGAGGATGGACAGGTGCATCTCACCACGGCCCATGACACGGAAGGAATCAGTGGTGGCGGAGTCCTCCACCTTCAGGGCCACGTCCTTCAGCAGTTCCTTCTGCAGACGGTCACGGATCTGACGGCTGGTGACGAACTTGCCCTCACGGCCAGCCAGCGGGCTGTCGTTGACCGAGAAGGTCATCTCCACGGTGGGGTCGTTGATCTTGACGAAGGGCAGCGGCTCCACGTTGGAGGGGCTGCACAGGGTGTTGCCGATGGTCACATCCGGCAGACCGGAGAATGCCACGATATCACCTGCGGTGATGTTGTCGCACGGCTGACGGCCGTTGGCCTGGAAGTCGTACAGCTTGGTCAGACGGCCGCGCATCTTCAGGTCGGGGTTGTGCCAGTCGCACACGACCACTTCCTCACCCACCTTGGCAACACCGTTCTGGATGCGGCCGATGCCGATGCGGCCCACGAAGTCGTTGTAGTCCACAGAGGACACCAGCATCTGGAAGGGAGCCTCAGGGTCGCCCTCGGGCGGCTTGATGGTGCTCAGCAGGGTGTCGAACAGGGGGATCAGGTCGGTGCCCGGCACATCCGGATCCAGGCTGGCGGTGCCGTCACGGCCGCAGCAGAACAGCATGGGGCAGTCCAGCTGTTCGTCGGTAGCGCCCAGGTCCATCAGCAGGTACAGCACCTCGTCGATGACTTCCTTGATGCGGGCGTCAGGGCGGTCGATCTTGTTGATGGCCACCACCAGGCTCAGGTTCTGCTGCAGAGCCTTCTGCAGCACGAAGCGGGTCTGGGGCATGCAGCCCTCAGCAGCGTCCACCAGCAGCAGCACGCCGTTGACCATCTTCAGCACGCGCTCCACCTCGCCGCCGAAGTCGGCATGGCCCGGGGTATCGACGATGTTGATCTTCACGCCCTTGTAGGTGCAGGAGCAGTTTTTGGCCAGAATGGTGATGCCGCGCTCACGCTCGATATCGCCGCTGTCCATCACGCGCTCGGCCACGGCCTGATTGTCGCGGAAAGCGCCGCTCTGACGCAGCAGGGCATCCACCAGCGTGGTCTTGCCGTGGTCAACGTGAGCGATAATGGCAACGTTGCGCAAATCGTTACGAACCATAAAAATTCAACCTCTCTATTATTTCAAACTCATAAAATACGAACGAACGTCATACAAATCTAAGTTTATAACAGAATGGGGCAGTTTGTCAAGATTGTATAAAAATTTTTTGCTCCTTTCGGCAGATTGCCCGCAAAAATCCCGCCGATTTGTGCGGCGTGTACCTTTAAAATATGCTATACTGTAAGCACAGAATAAAAAGGCACGGCTTGGTATGGCTGGCCGGCAGTTTCCAAAGCAAATGATCCGCTGGGGAGGGCGATGGAATGCAACAGCAGCAACCGCCACCTGCGGTGGAAACAGGGCGCTGCTGTTGGGGCAGTGGCCGACAAGACGCGAACGCCGTTCAGGCGTGAAGTGGATGTCGGGTGCCACAACCCGTGTACATTTTGCGTGGAAACCGCCGGACGGCCGGAGAAGTTGGCCTGAATAACCGGAGGTGTTTTGGGATGAAGATCACGTTTCTGGGCGCGAACCATGAGGTCACCGGCAGCTGTACGCTGCTGGAAGCCGCGGGCCGTCGGTTCCTGATCGACTGCGGCATGGAGCAGGGCAAGAATGTCTACGAGAACCAGCCCATCCCGGTGGCACCCGGCGAGATCGACTGGGTGCTGGCTACCCATGCGCACATCGACCACACCGGTATGCTGCCGCTGCTGGTGCGCAACGGCTTCCGGGGCAAAATCTACGCCACCAACCCCACGGTGGAGCTGTGCGGTATCATGCTGCGGGACTCCGCCCACATCCAGGAGTTCGAGGCCGAGTGGAAGAACCGCAAGGCCCAGCGCTCCGGTGCCGAGCCGGTGGAGCCCATGTATACCGTGCAGGACGCCGAGGCGGCCATGAAGCTGTTCGTGGGTGTGGACTACGAAAAGCGCATCGAGCTGGCTCCGGGCATCGAGGTGCGGTTCGTGGATGTGGGCCACCTGCTGGGCTCCGCCAGCATCGAGCTGTGGATCACCGAGGGTGACACTACCACCAAGCTGGTGTTTTCCGGCGATATCGGCAATCTGGACCAGCCCATCATCAAGGACCCCGCCTATATCAGCGAGGCGGACTATGTGTTCATGGAGTCCACCTACGGCGACCGGCTGCACGGCCCGCGCCCGGATTATGTGAACGAGCTGGCTAAAATCTTGCAGCGCACCTTTGACCGGGGCGGCAATGTGGTCGTGCCCAGTTTTGCGGTGGGTCGCACCCAGGAGATGCTGTATTTTTTGCGGGAGATCAAGGAAAAAGGGCTGGTCAAAGGGCACGGCAACTTCCCGGTCTACATCGACAGCCCGCTGGCTACCGAGGCCACCCGCATCTTCCGGGACACAGACCCGGACTGCTTCGACGAGCAGACCCGCGCCCTGCTGGAACAGGGCATCGACCCCATCAACGTGCCGGGGCTGCGGGTCACCGTGACCAGTGACGAGTCCCGTATGATCAACACCGACCGCACGCCTAAGGTCATCCTGTCGGCCAGCGGCATGTGCGAGGCAGGCCGCATCCGCCATCACCTCAAGCACAACCTGTGGCGGCCGGAGTGCACCATCCTGTTCGTAGGCTATCAGGCGGTGGGCACCCTGGGCCGCACCCTCATCGAGGGCGCCACCACGGTCAAGCTGTTCGGCGAGCCCATCGAGGTGCAGGCGGAGATCTGCCAGCTCACCGGCATGTCCGGCCACGCAGACCGGGACGGACTGCTGCGCTGGGTGAACGCTTTCACCGAGAAGCCCAAGCGGGTGTTCGTGATGCACGGCGAAGATGAGGTGGAAAACATCTTCGTCGACACCCTCACCGGGCAGGGCTTTACCGCCTGCGCGCCCTACAACGGTGCGCAGTGGGCCATCGGTGCCGAGGGTGCCGTCTGCCTGCAGGAGGGCACGAAGGTACGCATCGAGCACAAGGTATCGGAGGGCCAGAACCGCGCCGCCACGGTGTTCCAGCGTCTGGTCAGCGCCGGCAAGCGCCTGCTGCGGGTCATCGAGCACAACGAGGGCGGTGCCAACAAGGATCTGGCCAAGTTCGCCGATCAGATCAACGCCCTGTGCGATAAGTGGGACAACTGAACGGCTGAACAACTGTACAGGAAAGCAAAACAGAAAAACAGGCAGTCCTGTGGTTTCATGGAATCACAGGGCTGCCTGTTTGGACCGGGGCTTGCGTGCAAAGTGGTTGGGGGAGGGCCTTGGCACCTTCGGCGGCATAACCAAAGCCCCACGGGGGCTTTGGTTGCGGCAAGCCGCCGCCCTGCCGGAATCCTTCCGGGTCCGGATGCGGCAGTATCCCCGTTGGACATTCCTGAAGGCTGGGACCCGCGCACGAATCAACAGCCCACCGGGCTGTTGATTGCCCTGCCTGCGGCAGTGCCGTGCTGTTCGAATCCCTCCGGGTCCGGATGCGGCAGCATCCCCGTTAGACATTCCTGGAGGTTGGGACCCGCGCACGAATCAACAGCCCACCGGGCTGTTGATTGCCCTGCCTGTGGCAGTGCCGTGCTGTTCGAATCCCTCCGGGTCCTGAATAAAAAGAAAACTCCGTGTCAGCAGACACGGAGTTTTGCTTTTTATGGACCTGGAGGGATTCGAACCCTTGACCTCTCGGATGCGAACCGAACGCTCTCCCAACAGTCTCGCTTTTGTGCACACCTTATGCACTGCGAGAAAAGAAAAATCAACGTATATTCGTCCATATAAAATGCCCTGCCAGCCCAATGGACTTTCCTGACTGTAAGTACGACCACCAAGCCGCTGATTTTCAGGATGAAGCTGTTTGGGGCGTAATATGGTTGGCGGACAAGTGAGCTACAGGCCCTTGAGATATAGCTCACATGGGGTTCAGATGTATCGCATCCCAATTCACAATAAAACACGATGTACCGTAAAAGCGCAGCTTCTACTCTTGATGAATGGAAGATGCGCTTTTTACATTTGGCAGCAAGTTATAGATTGACAAGAGTGCACATACACGATAAACTTAGTATAGTTGCACCCAATATAGATGAAAGTAATGGGTGTAACAAGCGACACCTCAAGTAAAAGTTTTATAGAAGTGGACGGAGGGAGTATCGTGCTGAGCGGACAATTTGAAAATTGCTATGGCTTACGTCAGTTTCATTTGCCCAATATTGATTTTCGCCGTTGTAATGGAGCACTTATTTATGCACCTAACGGTGTGATGAAAAGCTCTCTTTCAAAAGTCTTTGACGATATTTCAAAAGGCAAGGTCACAACTGATCGGATTTTTCCTGAGGTTGTGAGTAGCTACTCAGTAACACATTATACGAGTACGTATACTTTTAGTTCTGCAAATCCTCAAAATGTTCTAAATCCCACTGATCGAATTTATGTAGTCAACACGTTTTCGGATTCGTTTGAATTTACAAAGGAAACTGTCAGCACACTGCTTGCAGATGAAACAACTAGAAACGAGTATAATGCTTTAATAGCCAATTTTAGCGGTGAAATTGGACAAGTCGAAGAAAAATTGAGAGTCTTGACTGGCTTGACAAAAAATCAAATCAAGGGAAAACTAATTGAGGACCTAAGACTACCTACAACGACAGATTGGACCGATATTATAGAGAAAGTTCATGATTTGATTGCAACTCGACAGCCGTACGCTTTTCTGAACGATTGTAAATACTCGGAACTGTTTAATGATAAAGTCATGGCAGTTTATGCAAAAAGAGAGTTCAATACATCACTAGCCGAATATGTGGACAATCTCAATCAGTTGCTGGAAAACAATCCGATTTTGAATACTCATTTTACCGAGAAAAATGCGGAAACACTAGGCAAAGATTTTGAGAAGAATAATCTTTTTGCAGCACAACATACAATCCGTCTAAAAGATGGAGTTACCGAGATTCACTCTCTTGAGGAATGGAACTCTATTGTTAAAACTCAACTGGATAGACTTTATGCCACACCTGAATTAAGCACGGCATTTTTAAAGCTAAAAAAGATGCTAACTGCAAATAACGATGTATCGCGATTAAGAGATATTATTGTGGCTCACCGTGAGATTATACCTGTGCTACATAATATTCCAGACTTAAAAATTCAAGTATGGCTCGACTGCTTTTCAAAACTGGATATACCATTTACTGATTGTTACGAGAGAATTTCGCAGTATACTACTCGAATTAAAGCATTATATGAGCAGGCGGCTACACAGTCTGAGCGATGGCAAGCAGTTGTTGATGAATTTAATAGACGCTTTCGTGTGCCGTTCAAAGTTCAAATTGAAAACAAGGCCAATTTCTTATTAAAGGATGAGGCCCCCAACTTATCCTTCAAGTATACTAGAGGAAGCACAACTCCGCAAACGGCGACACTTAAAAAAGATGACTTAATGGTATCTTTAAGCACCGGAGAAAAAAGAGCCCTTTATCTTTTGTACATACTTTTTAACCTTGAACGTATTCGCAAACAAGCGAGTGTTGGCGGCGGTCAATTTTTGATTGTAGTAGACGATATTGCAGATTCCTTTGATTACAAGAACAAATATGCTATTATCGAGTACCTCGATGATTTAAAAAAGACAACTGGAATAGATCTTTTGATTCTTACACACAATTTTGATTTTTATCGTACAGTTAAATCAAGACTGAATATATCTCGCCATAACTGTCTCATTGCACAGAGAGATGAAGAAGGCACAATATCAGTGTCTGAATTTAAGTATCAAAACGATTTTTTCAAAAATGTCATTATGGATAACATCAAGGATGGTAATATTTCCAATGATGCTAAGAAAAAGTTTTTGTTTGCAAGCATTCCATTTTATAGAAACCTTTGTGAGTATAGCGGAAAAGAGGTTGACTATAAAGAACTCACTTGCTTTATCCACTTAAAGACTGATCCTTTGGATACAGAATCTTTAATGATTTCTGATTTGTGGAATAAGGTTAATCCATTTCTTGGCAACGCACCATTTAATGGCCTAGATGAAAACTACTATATCGCCTTGTGTAGAATTGCCTTTCAGTGTGCAAACGATACCAATGACGAGGTTCTGTTAGATAATAAGCTTGTTATGTCGTTAGCTATCCGCTTGTGTGCGGAAAAATTCTTGAAGCAAGTGCTAACTGAAAATGGGCAAAATTGCCAAGATGCGACTAGTAATCAAACAAGAGTGTGGTCTAAAAGAGCTGCACAATTCTTAACCCCAGAGCAAAAGGCCACAATAGATGAAGTGAATTTAATAACACCAGAAAACATTCACTTGAACGCATTTATGTTTGAACCATTGATTGATATTTCTGATTGGGCACTTAAAGAATTATACGACAAGGTTATGCATTTGTAATAACGAGGGATTTACCTATGAGCATTAAATACATTACTCCTGCCCAACACAAAAGCAACCTCCGCAATGTGTACGGCACCTTTGCCATCGAAGGCATGACCATCAGCAAAGATACACGTAGCAACCTTGATCGTATCGGCAGTGGTCAGGCCAGCTATCAGCAAGTTGTGAATGAACTGCGCGCAAAATACACAAAGAAAGGCTGATTATGTTCTCGAAGTATGATGTCTACACCACAGTGCAGTCCATGTACTGCTATCCTGATACGGATGTTCTGATCAACAAGCTGGACATCCGTGACAAGACAGAACTTAAACAGGCTGAAGAAGAATTTACGGCGGTAAAACAGATGGCTCTGTTGCAAGAGCCGATCAAGGGACGTTTTACCAAGACGCACCTGTTTCGAATTCATCGCTTCCTTTTTGAAGATGTGTACCCCTTTGCTGGGCACATCCGCAAAGAACAAATCAGCAAGGGAGACACGATGTTCTACCCACCAGACCTGATTGACCGAGAATTAGAGCGAGTGTTCAAAAACATTCACTCTAAGAAGCTGCTTGCCGAGCAAGATGAAGAAAAGCAGATTCAGAATCTGTCGCAAACGATGGCGGAACTGAACATCATCCATCCTTTCCGTGAGGGAAATGGCCGCAGCACCCGTGAATTGATTCGCTGCATGGCATTAGAATATGGTCTGCACATCAACTGGGGCAATACTGACCGAGAAACTTTGATTAACGCTGCAATCGCTGCCGTAGATGATGATATGGTATTCTGCGATGTTCTAAGGAAGTGCATCGAAGCAGAAAAATAAATAGTGATGGTCTGACGCACAAATTAGCAGCAAAGCGCAACTTCTACTCTGAATGAATGGAAGCTGCGCTTTTATTTTTACCCACAAAACATTTCAAAAGGAGGATGCCAATGGATAAAGACTTTATGCTGAACTACTACGACAAAATGGTGCGTCCTATATGGACGGAACTGATGAAAACGCCTCGCTATCAGAGGGCAGCTTGCGAACACGACAAGCTCGAACGTGAGTTCCGGCGGCTGTTGGATGAAAAACTGGGGCGGAAATATCTTGAACTGGACGATGCATTTTTCCGGGTGATGGATGACATCGCAGAAGCTATGTATATGAAAGGTGCCGCAGACCGTGAGTTGATGATCCGTTAATACTATGAGCCACAACTACTTCTACGGTCAGTCGGGCGAGTTGTTTTCCTACTTCCGTATTCCGAAAGCACTCTTTCAGAACAGCCGTTTCCGGCAACTCTCCACCGATGCCCGGACACTGTACGGTATCCTGCTGGACCGCATGAGCCTGTCTGCAAAGAACGGCTGGCTGGACGAGCAGGGGCGGGTGTATATCATCTACACCGTCCGGGAAGTGCAGGAATCCCTCTGTTGCGCCGAGCACAAGGCGGTCAAGCTGTTCCGGGAACTGGAGGACATGGACCTCATCGAGCGTAAACGCCGTGGTCTGGGCAGACCCAGCCTGATCTACGTCAAGGACTTTTCCTCTGGCTTGCCAAAAGCGCAAGTGCAGAATTGCCCAAACAGCAATTCTGGTGCTGCCGAAAGCGCAACTCTGGAACAGCCAAAACCGCAAGCAAATAAGACTGATAAGAATAAGACAGAGTGGAACGATCCTGACCTTCTCTATTCCGGGGGCATCCGGGAACAGCTTGAGGATTATTTTTATCAGACGTTGGAGGTCGAGCTGCTTCTCCGGCTCTGCCCGGACGAGGAGGACACTATCTACCAGATCGTAGACCTGCTTGTGGACACCTGTTCTACCAAACGCAAGATATTGCGGATCGCCGGAGATGACAAGCCTGCCGAGGTGGTACGCAGCCGGTTTATGAAACTGAACGCCGACCACATCCGTTTCGTGCTGGATTCGCTGGCAGAAAACACCGCCCCGGTGCGGAACAGGAAGCAGTATCTGCTGGCGATGCTCTACAATGCGCCCACCACCATGAACCTCTAC
>OGYV01001975.1_pt1 | contig 14158 bp, 10 predicted proteins | sample 1576651 | NCBI WGS metagenome assembly OGYV01 (sample SAMEA3541570, study PRJEB24748) | human gut metagenome | biome: human gut; feature: human-associated habitat; material: faeces | place: China | collected 2012
ATTAAAAAAATGATTACTGAATAAGGATTGATTTTTATGAAACGGCTGTTTGGACTTATAGGATTTACTTTCCTGTTTGTTCTTTCAGCCGTTTTTTATTCGGATTTTAATGAAATTGCCTTTGCGATTATCGGCTCATTGGGATTGCTTTCCGTTGCTGTCGGTATATTTTTAATTATTTCAAAGAAAAATAAATCATTCGGCAAGTCGCTGTGCGTATTTGCTTTTGCCGTAATATATTCTGCGGGCAATATGATCGGCTATTCCGAATATATTAACAACACGGTCATAAATAATTATTCTGATAAAGAAATTACAGCAAGCGGATATATCTGTGATGAAATCATCACCACCGATTCATCATGCAGCTTTTTAGTTAAAACCGACAAAATCAACGGTCAGCCGTCAGATGCGAAAATTCAAATTATTTCATATACAAATGTTGATGCAGAGCCCTTTGAAAAGGTCAACTTCACGGCTCATACATACAAGAATAATGTAAACTCACAGATCAGTCACGGAATTTTTCTGAAAGCATATTCCTATAACGGCTTCAAAATTGATGCGACAGGAGAAAAAGCAACAACTTTTTATTCATTTGCGGTTTCAATAAGACGGGCGATGAAAAATTCCCTTGATATGCTGTTGCCGGAGGATTATTCAACGCTCTGTCGTGCCGTTCTTTTGGGCGAGAAAACAGCTCTTGATTCAAGCGTTAAAGATGATTTTTCATTGACAGGCACTTCGTTTTTAATAGTGGTTTCGGGAATGCATCTTGTTATAATCACTTCGTTTGTATTGTTCTTGGTAAGAAAATTAACAAAAAACAGATTCATAATAACAGGCTTTACCACATTTACGGTTATTGCTTTCATGGCTGTAACGGGCTTTGCGCATTCGGTTGTCCGTGCCGGAATTATGATGATAATTGTGTCGTTTGCATCGTCAAATCTCAGAATAGCCGATTCGCTGAATAACCTTGGTTTTGCCGCAATTGTTCTGACAGCTTTCAACCCATATGCGGTAGCCGACATCGGAATGCTGCTTTCATTTTCGGCAACGACGGGTATAATTCTGTGGTCAAGACCGATTGAACGCTCTGTGCTGAGATTCTTTCACTACAAAAACAAGCGTAAGGACGGTTTTGTCGGAACGGTTGTCTATTATATCAAAAGGCTGTTTAAAATCTGCGTAAATATGCTCTCGGTTTCAGTATCTGCATTTCTGTGGATTTTGCCGATAACCGCCGTTGCATTCAACAGAATTTCCCCGACAGTCATACTTGTTTCTCTGTTATGTGAACCGTTTGTTTCGGCACTTTTGGTGTGTTCTCTGTTGTGTTCGGTACTTTTTATTTGCCCGTTTATATCATTTTTTGCATACCCGTTTGGACTCGTTTCGGGATTATGTTCAAAGGCAATTTTGTGGTTGGTTTCAACTTTTTCACAACTCCCATTCAGCACAATTAAAACCCATTCGCTCTATTGGTTTGTGTGGATAGGTGTCAGCGTACTTCTCGCAATCGGCGGATTGTTTGTAATAAATCGAAAATTCTATGTCAGAATTTCTGTTCCGATATCAATTTCAGTCCTCGTAATCGGAGCGTCGCTCAATGTGCTTTTAACAGCCGATAACGGTGAAATGAAAATCTATAATGTCGGCAACGGTGTTTTTGCAACAGTCAACTGCCCCGACAGCTGTTCCGTGATTTCATGCGGAGGCAACAGAGCAAGCGCAGATGATGTGACAGCCGATATCAGCGAAAGATACTCAGATATTGAATATATGATAATTCCGAATCGGAATAATAAATACTCTTCTCTTGAACGCTTTGCGGTCACAAAATTTGACTTAAATAATATTTTGGTATATGATAATGACATTAAAAAGCAAAATCTTTTGAACGCTTTTGACGGTAACAGCCGACAGACTTTCGGCGGAAACAATCATTTTACGCTGAATCTTTCCGATACGGTGACGGATGAGGTAATCTGCGTTGACAACACAATGTTTCAGTTCATAAAAGGGAAAAATATGACTGTATTGTTTGTGCCGACAGATGCAGACCTTTCAAATCTGCCCGAAAAGTATCGCAATCCCGATTGTTTGTTGATTGATTCCGTCCCCGAAAATTTCAATTTGATATCAAGCAATACCGTGATATTTTCGGGATCGGAAAAGCAGTTTAAGAAAAATTATGATTCTATTAAAGAAATCAGTTCAACCGTTATTTCAACATCTGAAAGGAACATAACGGTCAATCTGAACGGAGGATAAAATGCCGCGCATCACCGAAGCAGACCTGAAAAAACAAATTAAAAACAAAAGCTTTTCGCCTGTGTACCTAATCTACGGTTCGGAGCAGATGTTTGTCAAAAGTTACACAAAAAAGCTTTGTGAGGCTGTTGCAGGCAAAAATCCGTCCGATTTCAATTATCATACATTCAGCGGCGACATCGATTTTCAGGAACTTGCCGCATCCCTGCAAATAATGCCGTTTATGGCGGAACGCAACTGTGTTGTTGTGACCGACATTTACTTTGATAATATGGTGAAGGATCGGCTTGATACTCTTAAAGAGCTTACAAGCAGAGCATGGGACGGTACGGTTCTCATAATTTCAATGCCGACTTATGTTCCGTCAAAGAATAAAACTTCTTTTACCGCTCTTATAAAGCGTGTTGAAAAAATCGGCAGCGTCTGCTGTTTTGAAAAAATCAACTCACAAATTATCGAAAAGTATGTTGCAAAGTGGGCAAACGAAAACGGCAAGCTGATTTCACACCTCAATGCGTCAAAGATTATTTCAAATGTCGGTGATGACCTCAATCTTCTGAAAAACGAGGTCAACAAAATTGCCGCATATGCAAAGGGTGAAGAAATTACCGACCGTGATATCGACCTTTTGTCAACCGTAAACCTTGAAGCAAGAACATATGATATGGCTGACGATGTTATTAACGGCAGAGGTGACAGAGCGTTCAGAAAGCTCGACACACTTTTCTGTCAGCGGGAAGAACCGATTAACATTCTCTATGCACTTTCATCCGCCTATGTCGATGCATATCGTATGCGTGTCGCAGATGAATGCTCAGTCAGTAAAGAAACCGTGGCAAAAGATTTTGCCTACAAAAACCGTGCGTTTGTGTTAAACAGGGCGAGAACCTCCGTTTCAAGGACTTCAACTGAGGCGCTTCGGAAAAGCCTTGATGTGCTTGTTGAAACAGATGAAAAGCTGAAATCGGTTTCCGTTAATCAAAGATTTTTAATTGAACAGCTTATTTCCCGTTTGCTTTTGATTGCAAAGGAGGGCAGAATCTAATGCTCAAAATCCGTGAGGCTGTCATAGTTGAGGGCAGATATGACAAGATAAAGCTTTCATCAATTGTAGATGCTCCGATAATCGAAACCAACGGTTTCCGTGTTTTTTCCGACAAAGAAAAGCAGTCGCTTATCCGCAAAATTGCCGATACAAGGGGAATACTTATAATGACCGACAGCGACGGTGCAGGCTTTGTAATAAGGAATTTCCTTAAAGGCTCGGTCGATAATTCAAAAATTAAAAATTGCTATATTCCTCAAATCAAAGGCAAGGAAAAACGCAAGGCAAAAGGCGGTAAAGAGGGGCTTTTAGGCGTTGAAGGCGTCAGCGATGAGGTTATAATAAATGCAATCCGCAAAAGCGGTGCCGAGATAATCGGTGAAGAAAATAATATTTCTGAAAGGAAAATTACTAAAGCCGATCTATTTGTCCTCGGACTTACGGGAACTGAAAATTCAGAAATAAACCGCAAGAAGATTCTTAAAAAACTCGGTCTGCCGTCATATCTTTCAACAAACGCATTTTTGACCGCAATCAACTGCCTTTATTCTTTTGAAGAACTAAAAGGGATGCTCTGACAAAATAAAAAATTCATAGGTTAAATAAATCACCTGTTTCGGCAAAAACTAAAACAGGTGATTTCTTATGAAAAAAAGTTTACGGTTGCGTAACGATTGCATTCTCTTTTCAATAGGCGGAGCAGGCTACGCTCTGCTTGAAATTTTGTGGCGGAGAAAAACTCACTGGTCAATGGCGGTCACGGGCGGAACTGCGTTTGTGTCGCTTTTCAGATTTTACAAGCGCTTTTCAAAAATGAATATGCTGCAAAAATGCATATCGGGAAGTGCGATAATTACCGCACTTGAATACTGCTGCGGCTGTGTTGTCAATTTGAAATTCAGGCTTAATGTCTGGGATTATTCAAACTGCCGACTTAATTTAAAAGGGCAGATTTGTCCGTTTTACAGCACCTTGTGGGCATTTCTTTGTATCCCCGTCAGTGCATTATGCACTTCTCTCTGCAAAAAAATACAGTAAAAAAACAGGAGCGGTAAGGAAAATACTGCTCCTGTTATGTTTTATTTATTCAGACTTTTTGTTCTCGCTTTTTTCATCGGATTCGTTTTCTTCGGAAGTGTCGTTTTTCTTGACAACAACCCGTAAAATACGCTGATCCTTAACCTCCATAACGGTAAACTTAAAGCCGTCGGCCTCAATGTTGTCACGCTTGTGGGGGATTGTTCCTGCGTGTTCAAGAATATATCCGCCGACCGTTACACTGTCGCATTCAAGACTGTCCTCGTCCATATCAAACAGACCGAGCATATCTTCAAGCTCCATATCACCGTTTACAAGGAACTCGCCCTTGCCGATTTTGTAGTAGTTATGCTCAATTTCCTCGTCCTCGTCCCATATTTCACCGACAATTTCCTCGAGCAAATCCTCCATTGTAACAATACCGAGTGTTCCGCCGTATTCATCCGTAACTACCGCAAGATGAATTTTTGTGCGTTTGAATGCATTAAGGATTTTTGAAAGCTGTTGCGTTTTGAACACAAAGTAAGGCGGCTGCATAAGCTCCTTAACATCGGGCGCTTTACCGTCTGCAAGTCGTTCAAGATAATCTCTTGTATGAAGAATGCCGACAACATGGTCAACCGTACCTTCGTACACGGGAATTCTTGAATAGCGGTTTTCAATGATGATATCCTTGATTTTTTCAGGCGAGTCATCAACGCTGATAAATGTGATGTCAACCCTCGGAGTGAGAATTTCCTCGGCAGTAGTTTCGTCAAAGTCAAGTGCGGAGCGAACCATCTCGCTTTCGCTCTCTTCAAGAACGCCTTCTTCCTCAATGCTCTCAACAATGTATTTAAGCTCATTTTCAGTAACTGACGGAGCGTCACCGCTGCTGCCTGCAATCTTTAAGGCAATCATTTTGAATCGTGTGAAAATCCACACAAGCGGTGTAAGAAGTGTCATAAGTCCTCTGAGCAATCCGGCTGTTTTGAGTGAAAAGGCATCGCAATGTTCCTTTGCAAGACATTTCGGCACAATCTCACCGAATGTCAGAACAAGAAAAGTTGTTGCACCTGTTGCAATTGCCGAGCCTGCGTCACCGAAAAGATTCATACACAGCACAGTCGCAATTGAAGAACAGCTCAGGTTTACAACATTGTTGCAGATGAGAATTGTTGTAAGGGCATTGTCGAAATGCTCGATTATGTAGAGCGCTGTTGCCGCTTTTTTGTTGCCGTCATCCTTGTAACGCTGAACACGCACCTTGTTTACAAACGAAAATGCAGTTTCAATCGCCGAAAAGAACGCCGAAAGCAAAATAAGAACTAAAATGACAACACCCATAATTATGTCAGATGTCAACTGAATATCACTCCATAACAACTTCCGACAGGTTCTGTCGGAATAATATTTCTTTAATACTACTATAATTCTTTTAAATAATTATTACTTATTAGAAATAAAGAAATAAAATTATTGAAATAATTTTGCTGTAATGGTATAATAAGCACTAAAGGCTTTTTACAATTGAACAATGTGGCTTGTGCGTCTTATTTTTTGTATGCATACATTTTGCGTGCAATTTCGGTGAAACTATTCTCGGAGGTGCATACAATGCCACAAAAATCAAAATCTTCAAAAGTCTCATCAAAAAAAGGGAACTATGTTAAAAATCCTGCACCTGATGATGATCCGCAAAAGCTTGCAAACGACAGCCCCATAAGTGAAGAACAAACAGACCGAATCGGCGAAACAGGTTCTGTTCTCACAACTCATAAGGACTGTGTGCTTCATTGCCTGACGATTATCGGTCAGATTGAAGGTCATTACATTCTTTCGCAACAAAACAAAACCACAAAATACGAGCATGTCATCCCTCTGCTTGTTTCGGTTGAGGAGGACGAAAGAATTGACGGACTGCTTGTGCTGATTAACACAGTCGGCGGAGATGTTGAGGCAGGTCTTGCAATTGCCGAGGTGATTTCGGGAATGAAAAAGCCGACTGTTTCCATCGTACTCGGCGGAGGTCATTCAATAGGAATTCCGCTTGCTGTTGCGGCAAAGAAAAGCTTTATCGCAAAGAGTGCGTCAATGACGGTTCATCCCGTCAGAACAACAGGCCTCACACTCGGAGTTCCGCAGACCTTTGAATATTTTCAGCGTATGCAGGACAGAATCACAACATTTGTTGCCGAAAATTCCAATATTACAAAAGACCGTTATAATCAGCTTGTGCTCAACACGGGTGAGCTTGTAATGGATATCGGAACTATTCTTGAGGGAGAAGAGGCTGTTGAAGAAGGCTTGATTGACGAGGTCGGAACAGTTTCCGACGCAATTGACGCTCTTTATGATTTGATTAAAGAAAACAAAGAGAGCAAGCCAAAGTCTGCAAAATCACGCTCAAAAAAGCAGGAAAAATAATTTCGGGCGTTTTGCCCGAATACATATATATTGTGACGCTTATGATTTGTATGAAATCTTAATTATGCCAACCCATACGGCTTTTCAGCGTACAAATAACAAAGAAGATTCGTAAAACTTATTTTTTGGAGGGAATACATAACCATGTCAATTTTAGATGCTATTATTCAGGGTGTTGTTCAGGGACTTACCGAATTTTTGCCCGTATCAAGCAGCGGCCACCTCGCAATCACACAGCACATTCTCGGTGCAGGCACAGGCGAAAGCAATCTTTTCTTTAATGTAATGCTCCATGTCGGCACACTTGTTGCCGTTGTTGCATTCTACCACAAACTTGTGTGGGATCTTATCAAAGAATTTTTCCTTATGCTCAAGGATATTTTCACGGGCAAGTTCAAATGGAGCAAAATGAATTATAACCGTAATCTCGTTGTAATGCTCATCATCGGTCTTATACCGCTGTTCTTGCTTTTTCTGCCAATCCCCGGAACAGATATGAAACTCAAGGACCTTGCAGACCAGCTTTCCGCAAGTCCTGTTCTCATAGTAACTGCCTGTTCGCTCATTCTCACAAGCGTACTTTTAACAATCGGTATTATCCGTAACCGCAAGAGTGTTGCCTCAACTCACAAACATCTTGCAACAAAGAGCAATGCCAAGGCAACAAGAGATAGTTTTAATGTTGTTGACGCAATCCTTGTCGGTGTAACACAGGTTTGTGCCGCACTCCTTCCGGGACTTTCCCGTTCAGGCTCAACACTTGCAGTCGGTGAGATGAGAGGAATCTCAAAGCAGAAGGCACTTGACTACACATTTGTACTCGGTATCCCGTCAATCCTTGCGGCGGCACTTCTTGAGGGTGTGGATGCAATCAAGTCACCCGAAGGCTTGAGTAATATTGAATTTCTTCCGCTGATTATCGGAATTGCGGTTTCCGCAGTTGTAGGCTATCTTGCAATCGTAATTTTTAAGTGGTTCCTGAAATCCGACAAAATGGAAATTTTTGTAATCTACACAGCGGTTGTCGGTGTTGCATTTATTGTAATTTCAATCATCGAAATGAACACGGGCGTAAACCTTTTCACAGGTGCGCCAATTGCATAAATTTTAAATGGAGTGATTTTATTGGCAGCTAACAAAAATAAAGCTGACAAAACTAAAAATACTGCGTCGGGAAGGAAAAAGACTTCTTCAAAAACCTCATCAAAAGGTGCAAAAACTGCAAGCAGAACCAAAGCATCCGCTGTTCCGAAAAGGAGCAGCGGACTTTCGCCGCGTGTAAGGGCAATCCTCTATGCCGCCGTTGCGGCTGTTTTTGTCTGCATAATTTTCATAAAAGGTTCAAATGTCTGGACAATGTTACGCAGTTTCTTTTTCGGAGTTCTCGGATTCGGGATTTTTCTTGTTCCCGTAACGCTTTTTTATTTGTGTGTTATGACCGAAAAGGAGAAACAGGTTGCACGCTATAAGCTGAAGCTTTTCCTTTGTGTCGTCATAATTCTGTTTATCGGGGCGTTGATTTACGCAGGCAGCGGTGCAAAATATTCTGATATGAACTTTTTTGCGTGTCTTGGCAATCTGTTCAAGGATGCCTCCGACACCTCAAGGTATATGACTTTCGATTGCGGAATAATCGGTGGACTGCTCGGCTATCCGCTCGTTGTCCTGTTCGGCAGTACAGCCGCACTTTTTACAAGCTTTGTTGTAACAGCCGCACTTATCCTTATTGTTGCGAACATTTCTATTAAAGATATGACAGCGGCGGCGTCAAGGACAGCCGTACATATCCGTGAAGCAGGTGAGGAAAGGGCAAGAGTCCGCAGAGAACGCAGAGAAGAAAACCGTGAGAGAAAGCTTGCCGAAAGAGGCGATATCGACATTGCGCTTGAAGGTGAAAACAGAAAGTCCTCGGGAAGTTTTATTGACATTCCGCTTGATGACAAAAAGACAAAGGTCAAGAAAGCAAAGTCGGCAGTAAACGGAATTGACACGGATATTGCCGATTCAAAGGAAGAAAATGCCGCAGACAAGGATCTGTCACAGGATCTCATCAACATAATCAATCGTGCAAGCAAGCCTATGGGCAAAAGTGCCGACAATACGGTTTCTGCAATTGCAGAGGATATCTCAAACGAAAAGTCAGCTTCTAAGGCTGAACAGACAGAGGTTAAGCCTGATGCCGAAACTGAGAACATCGTCAAAAAAGCACTTCTCAAAAGCAAAAAAGACAACAGCGAGGAGGCTGGCGACGAAATTGCGGAACAGCTTGACAGAGCTGTTCGTTCCGATAATTCTCAAAAGGAAGAAAAAAAGTATCAGTTCCCACCGATTCAGTTGCTCAAACCAAAGCTAAATTCCGATGACAGCGATGCAATGGAAGAAATGCAGAATAATGCCAAAAAGCTTATTGATACCCTCACAAGCTTTGGTGTAAAGGCAAGCATTGTAAACATCTGCCGAGGTCCGTCCGTAACACGCTATGAGTTACAGCCTGCCCCCGGTGTTAAAATCAGCAAAATTACAAATCTCTCCGATGATATCGCACTCAGCCTTGCCGCAAACGGTGTTCGTATTGAAGCGCCTATTCCGGGTAAGGCGGCAGTCGGAATTGAAGTTCCGAACAAGGTTGTAAGCATGGTAACAATGCGTGAATTGATTGATTCGGACAAGTTCAGAAACAGCAAGAGCAAGCTCACAACCGTTCTCGGCAGAGATATCTCCGGTGAAATTGTTGTTACCGATCTTGCAAAAATGCCGCATCTGCTCATTGCAGGTACAACCGGTTCGGGTAAATCCGTGTGTGTAAACTCAATTCTTATGAGTATTCTCTACAAGGCGACTCCGGATGAAGTAAAGCTGTTGCTTATCGACCCGAAAATGGTTGAATTTTCAAAATACAAAGGTATTCCGCATTTGCTTATTCCCGTAGTATCCGACGCCAAAAAGGCGGCGGGTGCGCTTGCATGGGCAGTAAACGAAATGCTCCAGAGATATAAAATTTTCTCCGAATACGATTGTAAGGATATTGATTCGTATAATTCTCTTATCGAAAAAAATATGAATTATATGGAGAAAAATCCGCCTGTTGTAAATGAAGAGGGAGAAGAGGTTCAGCCTGTTCTTGAAGTGAACGGACTTCCCGTTGCCAAAGAAAAAATGAGCCGTGTTGTAATTGCAATTGACGAGCTTGCCGATTTGATGATGGCGGCTCCGAGCGAGGTTGAGGACTCAATCTGCCGACTTGCTCAGATGGCTCGTGCCGCAGGTATGCACCTTATCCTTGCAACCCAAAGACCTACCGTTAATGTAATCACAGGTCTTATCAAGGCGAATGTACCGAGCCGTATTTCACTCAAGGTAAGTTCAAACACAGACTCCCGTACAATTCTTGACACAGGCGGCGGTGAAAAGCTGATTGGCCGAGGCGATATGCTGTTTTCGCCTGTAGGCGCTCCAAAGCCTATTCGTGTTCAGGGCTGCTATGCTTCCGATGAAGAAATCGAGGGCGTAACCCACTACATAAAGAAAGCGTATTCGGCTCAGTATAATTCTGAAATCGAAGAAAAAATTAAAAGAATTGCTGCAGAAGAAATTGCTCAGGGCAAAAAATCGGGTGATTCAGATTCATCATCTGACGAAGGTCTTGATGTTGACAGCAAAATGGAAGAGGCAATTAAGTGCGTAATTGAAGCAGGACAGGCTTCAACCTCACTTTTGCAGAGAAGACTTAAGGTCGGCTACGCAAGAGCAGGCAGAATGATTGACGATATGGAACAAATGGGAGTTGTAGGCCCTCATCAGGGTTCAAAACCGAGAGATGTTCTCATGACCTACAACGAATGGCTCGAACGCAGAAATGCACTTGAAAACAGAGCAGATTAATAAATAAAGGAGGGTTCAATATGGCTTTTTTACCGATGAACGCAAAAGAAATGCGTGATCGAGGTTGGAGCGAAGTCGATTTTGTATATGTTTGCGGTGACAGCTATGTTGACCATCCGTCATTCGGTGCGGCAATCATCACAAGAGTTCTTGAGGATTGCGGTTACAAAACAGCATTCCTTGCACAACCTAATTGGAAAAACGATGATGATTTTACACAGTTCGGAAAACCAAGGCTCGGTTTTATGGTGTCGGCAGGCAACATTGACAGTATGGTTGCCCACTACACGGTTGCAAAGCGTAAAAGACATGATGATGCCTATACGGCAGGCGGTAAAAACGGTAGGCGTCCCGACAGAGCAGTCACCGTTTACTGCAACATAATCAGAAAATTATATCCCGATTCTCCCATTATAATCGGAGGTCTTGAGGCATCACTCAGAAGATTTGCTCATTATGATTATTGGAAAAACGAGGTAATGCCCTCGATTATTTTCGACAGCAAGGCAGATTTGCTTGTGTACGGAATGGGCGAGCTGCAGACAATTGAAATTGCAAAAAGACTTTCCGAGGGCTATCCTGTTGAATCGCTTTACGACATCAGAGGTGTTTGCTATAAAATTCGTACAGACGATTATGTGCCAAAGTCGGTTGTCGAACTTCCAAGCTACGAGCGTGTAAAAGAGGACAAGCGTGACTATGCAATTGCATCACGCAGGGAGCTTGAGGAGGCTGATGCCGTAAGGGGCAAAACCCTCATTCAAAGGCACGGAAAGTATATTCTTGTGCAGAATCCTCCGATGCAGCCCCTTGACACCAAACAGCTTGATTATGTCTATTCTCTGCCGTATGAGCGTTGGTATCCAAAGTGTTATGAAAGTCTCGGCGGCGTACCCGGTATTAACGAGGTACTGTTTTCAATCACACACAACCGTGGTTGTTTCGGTGCTTGTAATTTCTGTTCACTTGCTTTTCATCAGGGCAGAGCGGTAACCGTCAGAAGTGAAAAGAGTATTATTGAGGAGGCTGAAAGTTTTCTTGATAATCCACGATTCAAGGGTTACATAAGCGATGTCGGAGGACCTACCGCAAACTTCAGACTTCCGTCATGTGAAAAGCAGAAAAAACTCGGACTTTGTAAAAACAGAAGATGTCTTGCACCGACACCTTGCCCGAATATGCAGGTGTCACACACGGAATATCTTGATATTCTGCGAAAGCTGAGAAATCTCAAGGGAATTAAAAAGGTGTTTATCCGTAGCGGAATCCGTTTTGATTATCTTATTGAAGATGAAAATGACGAGTTTTTCCGTGAGCTTGTAAAGTATCACATCAGCGGTCAGCTGAGAGTTGCCCCCGAGCATTGTTCGGCGGCGGTTCTTGACAAAATGGGCAAGCCTCATATTGAAAGCTACAAGCGTTTTTGTAAGATGTTCTACGATTTTACGGGCAAGGAAAATAAAGACCAGTATGTCGTGCCGTATCTGATGAGCTCACACCCCGGTTCAACACTTTCAGATGCCGTAGAACTTGCGCTTTTCTGCAAGCGTGAAAACATTCACCCAAAACAGGTTCAGGACTTCTATCCGACTCCGGGTACAATTTCAACGAGTATGTTCTATACGGAGCTTGATCCGTACACTCTCAAAGAGGTTTATGTTCCGAAGTCTGAAAATGAAAAGGCAATGCAAAGGGCGTTGCTGCAGTATTTCATTCCCGAAAACAAACCGCTTGTAATCAAAGCACTCATCAAAGCCGGCAGACGGGATTTAATCGGTAACGATAAAAAATGTCTTGTAACTACGATGGCAGGACAAACGCAGGGCGGTTACTCAAAGCAGAACAACAACCGCAATTCGCAGAATCAGAAGGGAAGAGGCAAAAACGGCAAAGACAAGTTCGCAAAGTACAGACGAAAAAACAAAAAGAAATAAAATCTTTTTCATACTGAAAATATCGGTATGCGTACTTTTCACTGCCTGTGTACTGCTTGTTTCATTCGGAAAACCTCTCGGAATTCCCGATTGGAACGATGTCTATACATTTTTCGGAATTTCAGCCGATATGGAGTCCGATTTTTCTGTTTCGTTTATCAATGTCGGTTCGGCTGATTGTACGCTGATTAAATGCGGAGATAAAAGCGTGCTGATTGACGGAGGAACAAATCTTGTGACAGATAAAATTACTGCCTATCTCAAACGCAGTTCGGTAACTCATCTTGATGCCGTGATCGTGTCACACCCCGACAGCGACCACATCGGTTCGTTGCCCGATATCATAGATGAATTCGGTACGGATGTTGTTTATTTCGGAAAATATTCCGACAGTCACAAAACACCCGAATACGAAAAGCTTGTTAATTCTATAAAAGAAAATAATATAAAAACCATAATTCCCGTTTCAGACAAACCCGTTGAAATCGGAAATATAACCTTTAAATTTTATCAACCCGAAAAGGACTTCGGCAACACAAACGATAATTCGCTTGTAACAATGCTTGAATATGACGAAAAGCGATTTCTCTTTACAGGCGATATTTCGTCAAAAAGGGAAGAATCAATGGTTAATTCCGACAAAGAATTAAAATGCGATGTTCTCAAGGTTGCACACCACGGCAGTAAGTATTCTTCAAGTGAAGATTTTCTTGCAAAGGCAAGCCCCGAAACTGCTGTAATAAGTGTTTCGGCTGACGATACGGCACTTCCCGATTACTACATAACAGCCTTGCTTAACAGCGTGTGCAAAAATGTTTATCGGACAGACAGCGATAAAACCGTTATGATAACAGTCGAAAACGGCGAGATTTGCACCAAAACTCATGCCTGAAAGGTTGACTATAAATTAAATAATGTTATAATATTATTGTTTAACTGACAAAAATCGAAAGGAATTTTTAAATATGGGAGTATATGAAGAACTCGTAGCCAGAGGACTTATTGCTCAGGTTACGGACGAAGATGAAATCAGAGAGCTTGTAAACAGCGGTAAAGCCACATTCTATATCGGCTTTGACCCGACAGCTGACAGCCTTCATGTAGGTCACTTTATGGCTCTTTGCCTTATGAAAAGACTTCAGATGGCAGGCAACAAGCCAATTGCACTCGTAGGCGGCGGCACAGGTATGATCGGTGATCCGTCAGGCAGAACAGATATGCGTCAGATGATGACAAAGGAAACAATTCAGCACAATGTTGATTGTTTCAAAAAGCAGATGAGCCGTTTTATCGACTTTTCAGAGGGCAAGGCTCTTCTTGTAAACAACGCAGACTGGCTTCTTGACCTTAACTATGTTGAACTTCTCCGTGATGTAGGCGCTTGTTTCAGCGTTAATAATATGCTTCGTGCAGAGTGCTACAAGCAGAGAATGGAAAAGGGACTCAGCTTCCTTGAATTTAACTATATGATTATGCAGTCATATGACTTCTATGCCCTCTATCAAAAGTACGGCTGTAATATGCAGTTCGGCGGTGACGACCAGTGGAGCAATATGCTCGGCGGTACAGAGCTTAT